>OMFY01000538.1_pt1 | contig 20552 bp, 10 predicted proteins | sample 1645701 | NCBI WGS metagenome assembly OMFY01 (sample SAMEA103958111, study PRJEB25191) | human gut metagenome | biome: human-associated habitat [ENVO:00009003]; feature: intestine environment [ENVO:2100002]; material: feces | place: Germany | collected 2013/2015
GCATTTAAATTGTGGTTGAAAAAGTCTCCATATTTTCTACCCATTAGCCTTTTCTTGTTGTTTTATTGAAATTTTTTAATTATTTATTTGTTATAATAAATTTATTGTTACATTTGCATTCATACGACCCTTAAAATATAAGTCTTTGAATATCTATTGCGAATATATTATATAAGTTAAACAAAAAAAGAGTGTGTCTATGAACAAGTTGACTTATCTTTTACTTTGCCTAGTTTTAGGCATTGGATTGGCCACAGCTCAGACGAGGAAAGTAACAGGTACTGTTATTTCCGCCGAAGACAGTGAACCGATTATTGGTGCGTCTGTAATAGTCAAGGGTACTACTACAGGTACAGTAACGGATTTTGATGGTGTGTTCAGTTTGGATGTACCAAGTTCCGCGAAGACTCTGGTATTTTCATACGTCGGAATGGTTGCGAAAGAAGCTCCAATCCAAGATGTAATGAAAGTTGTTTTGAATACGGCGGCGACAGAGCTGGATGAAGTTATGGTTGTCGCTTATGGTACGGCGAAAAAATCATCTTTCACGGGATCCGCTAAAGCGGTAAACGCAGAAGATATCGTAGCTGGCTCCAAAGAGTCCTTGGATAAGGCTCTTTCTGGAAAGATGTCCGGTGTTCGCGTAACCTCCAACACTGGTGATCCAGGAGCTCCCGGTGATATCAATATCCGTGGTGTCGGCTCTATCAGCGCAGCCAAGTCTCCTCTATATGTCGTGGATGGCGTGCCTGTAAAATCAGACTCGGATATGGCATACTACGGGAAACAGTCCAGTTTGCTAAGCTCCTTGAACCCTGATGATATTGAGAGCATGACGGTGTTGAAAGATGCCGCAGCAGCTTCCTTGTACGGCTCTCGTGCAGCGAATGGCGTTATCATCATTACGACCAAAGCCGGAAAAAGAGGCAAGACGAAAGTAAGTTACAATGGCGAGGTCGGCTGGAGCAATATGGCTGTAAAACAGTACGAGACAATGAATGCCTCCGAATTGCTCCTGTACGGAAAAGAAGCGATTTCCAATTATTATATCCTAAACGGACTCGCTGGCAACCGTGATCAAGCATACGCCTTGATTGACAAGGAAGGCGACATGGAAGCATTCTTCAACGACCCATCGGGTAACACGGATACCAATTGGCGTGATGAGGTTTACCGTACAGCCTTGACGCATAACCATCAATTATCCGTAAACGGAGGTAACGACCGTACACAATTCTATGTAGGTCTTGGTTATAATAATGCGGAAGGTATCGTAATCGGTAGCGATTTCGAACGTTTCTCCGGTCGTATCAATTTAGATCATCAAGTAAATAATTGGTTGACTATCGGTGTTAAGCAAATGATCGCATTCACTACCCAAAATGGTTTCCGTGATCAGCAAAATCAAGATCAAGGTATCGGTACTGCTTCTCCACTGAGCTTGGTGTACTCCTCAGACCCGACGGCTCCCGTAAAGAATCCGGACGGTACATACAACGCCGACTCAAACTGGGGTGCCGCTTCCAATCCGCATCTAATGTTGGGCAAGGAACAATGGATTAAATCCCGTGTAATGCGTAGTATGTCTAACATTGATTTAGGCGTAAAATTCTCCAAGCAATTATCGTTCAAGACGATTTTTGGTTACGACTATATCGATACGAAACACTTTGAGTATTGGTCTCCCAACAGCGTGGACGGTAAGGCCGTAGGCGGCTTGGGATCTCGCTATACTTACGAGAACCGCAATTTAACAAGTTCTTCCACGTTACGCTACGCTAATACATGGAACGATGTTCATAATTTTGACATCCTAGGTGGTTTCGAGGTAACAGAAGACGAACTGACAGCCATCTATACTACGGCAAAACAATACTCAACCGACAAGTTACCGGAATTAGGAAACGGACAACCAGATGGCGCATCCAGCGAAGTATTTGGCTCCGGAATCGTATCCTACTTGGCTACCGGCAACTATAATTACGACAATAAATACTATCTGTCTGCCAGTTTCCGTCGGGATGGTTCTTCCCGCTTGGGAACCGATAATCGCTGGGCGAATTTCTGGTCCGTATCTGGCGCATGGCGCATCAGTGGCGAGAATTTCCTTAAAGACAATGAATTGTTCTCTGATCTAAAAGTCCGCTTCTCTTACGGTACAAATGGAAACTTGCCGGGCTCATATTACGCGAACCAAGCGTTATATGCGTTCTCTGGTGGTTATGGCCCCTCTTCCGCCATCTATTGGAATCAAGCAGGAAATGAGGAATTAGGTTGGGAGAAGTCCAAAAACATGAATGTGGGTTTTGACTGGAACTTATTCAACCGAGTAAATCTGACAGTAGAATATTACAACAAAACAACGACCGACCTGTTATTCGAGATCCCGACTTCTATCGTCACAGGTTTTGAGAAAAACTGGCAAAACCTTGGTAAGCTACGCAATAGCGGTATCGAGATAGAGGTAAATTCCCAAAACATCAAGAATCAGCACTTCTCATGGGACACGAATTTCAACCTTACATTCCAGAAGGCGACGATCAAGGAATTGCCGAACCATAACGACATCGAATATGGAGACGGCGATATGTATCTGCACCGAGAGGGAGAATCCATGTATACTTTCTATCTGCCGGAATGGAAAGGCGTGAATCCGGATACAGGACTAGGAGAATTCTGGAAAGATCCAAACGATCATAGCAAAGGAGTAGTGAACAAGTACGATGAGGCTGAAAAAGGAATCGTAGGCAAAGCCATTCCCGACGTAACGGGAGGTTTGACAAACACGTTCCGGTTATATGATTTCGATCTTTCATTCTTGATTACCTATCAATTTGGTGGCGATATATTCGATTATCCGAACTACTTCTTCCATCATGACGGATTCCGTTTAGGTTCATTCAACCTAGAAAAGAGCGTAGCGGGTAATTATTGGATGAACCCGGGCGACAACGCCTTATACCCGAAGCCTATCTACCAGAATCCATATCGCTCGGATCGCTTCTCCAGTCGTACCATCGTATCTTCTGACAATATCCGTATGCGTGAAATCACCTTGGGATACAATGTACCGGTATTGAAAAACATATTCAGTAATCTGCGTGTGTACTTCCGTGCGAATAATCCGTTCATGATCTGGGCAAAGACAAAAGGCATCGACCCGGATGTTCCCTTGAATGGTTATCGCCAGGTAGATACCCCGGTCTCTAAAAGCTTTGTCTTTGGTGTAAACATCACATTATAATTTATTAAAATAGAATCTATATGAAAAAGATATATTTAGTAGGTCTAGCGTTCGCCTTATTAACGGCCTCCTACCCAATTACCTACGATAGACGCAATCTCTTCCGTAGCCGATTTGACAAATGCCGTGAATGGCGTATACGAGCAACAGGCTACAGAGGTAGGCTCGTATGGAGCGGAATTCACATTGCTGGCCGATTTACGAAGTGGGGATTTCCAATCTATCTCCACGGTGAATCATGCCGGCCCCATGTATCGTTACCAAACAGGTAAAAACGATGAGATGGTTTATAGTTTCTATAAATTATTCTACAATAGTCTAGCTCGCCTTAATAATGTATTAGCCGCCGCCGAGAATCTTGAAGGTGCGGATGTAGACATATTGAAAGGAGAACTATACGCTATGCGCGCCTTGTATCATTTCGATTTAGCCAGAGTATTCGCTAAATTACCATCAACAACAGATATGAACGATCTGGGCATCGTACTCTCCACAGAGGTTTATCCCACGGATTATATCGGGACCCGGGCGACCTTACAGCAGACATACGACCAGATATTGAAAGATATCGAGACCGCATTGCCTCTTTTGAGTAAAGATAAACAAACCGGACACATCAATTATTGGGGGGCTTTAGCGATCCGCGCACGCGCTTACCTTTACTTAGAAAAGAATAAAGAGGCACTGGCTGACTGTAAGGAGATTATCGCTTCCTCTCCTTATAAGTTATACACACGGGATGAATATATAGGCGCATGGGATAAGGAAGGAACGAACGAGGCTATATTCGAGATCTTAGTTACCCCGAATTATAACGCGCAACGTAACTCTATCGGTTATTTTACACATGCCTCCGGCTACGGTGAATGTGCCGCTACTGAATCTTTCCTGGAAGAGCTGGCTAAGCATCCGGGAGATATCCGTACGGAATTATTCGCAAAAGAGACCGATAATGGCTATGACGGGACCTATCCGCAAAAGTATAAGGGACGTGACGGGCAAATCTATGTAAACAATCCAAAGGTCGTGCGCCTTTCCGAAGTTTACCTAATAGCGGCCGAGGCCGCACTAAAAGCAGGGGATACCTCCGCGGCCGCCGGATATATGAATACGTTACGCAAGAATCGTATTGAGAATTATACCGATGTCGCTTCTATCACGTTGGATGATATCTTACTGGAAAGACGCCTAGAATTATTCACGGAAGGACATACCGCTTGGGACGCTTGGCGTAACGGCAAGTCTGTCAACAATAAATTCGTAGGTGAGGTTAAGCCGGGCGATTACCGTACGATCATGGCAATTCCTATCGGAGAAATCACCGTATCAAGAGGTCAGTTGATACAGAACCCAGGATATTAATCCTTTATCCATAAGTATTTATTGATTTTAGAGGATGTGCCACTTCACCACGGCACATCCTCTTTTTCTTTGTACGCTCACGAGTGCTTCACTAGCTCGAACCGCTTGTCTACACAAGCAGGTAATTCATGCGGGTAATGGGTTACGTAAATCAAGGTTTTTCCCGGGCGATCGCAGAATTGCTCGATAATAGCAGCCGCCTTTTTCTTATTGCTCACATCCAGACCGTGGAGAGGCTCATCTAATATAATTAAATCGGGATCTTTCACGAAAGCTCTCGCTAATAAAGCCAAACGTTGTTCTCCCGATGATAAGGTCAAGAATAAACGGTCTTTCAAATGTTCGATGCCAAAAACTTTCATCCACTCCAAGGCTACCGTTTCTTGCTCCGCATTACACTTACGAAACAAGCCGATCGAATCGAAAAAGCCGGAACCGACAATATTCAAGGTAGGGACATTCTCCTTATAATATAAGTGCATCTCCGGCGATACATATCCGATACGCTTCTTGATATCCCAAATACTTTCCCCGGAACCTCTCTTTCTATCAAACAAATACAACGTATTCGCATACGACTGGGGATTATCCGCGTAAACCAAACTCAGCAAGGTAGATTTACCAGCGCCATTCGGACCGAATAACGCCCACTTCTCCCCGTTCTTGATTTCCCAATCCAAATCTTTCAAGATCGTACGGCTACCATAGCGTATTTTCACATGCTCCATGCGTAAAGTCACCTCATGTAAAGAGGCTATCTTGTTCATATCCACAGGTAAACGAACCTTACCAACTTCCTCGCATGCATGAATGCCTTCCGTTGGAAAAAGACGGGCGATTAATTCCGTATCCGACATAAACTCCTCTCGAGTCAGCGGAGGCAGGCAAGTACGATCATGGATAGGCAATACATGCGTGATCATTGCCGGTATGTCATTGGGGTTAGATAATAACAAGACAACTTGAACGCCATTCAATTTTGTCATTTGCCCCAGCATCTCTACCAATAAATCCCGGGATGGAGCGTCTAAGCCGATAAAAGGATTATCCAAGATCAAGACACGAGGACGGCTAAGCAACGTCCGGACAATCAAGAATTTTCGTAATTCACCACTTGATAAGAAGATCAACCGCTTAGGCAATAAATCCTCTATACCGAAAAGAGTCAATATCTTCGCTAAATTATCAGAGCCGGCATATTCCTTCAACAATTCCTCGACAATAGGCATCTCCTCCGTCTCTGTTGAATGCCAACGCTGTTGGTAATAAGAATTCCGGCAATCCGCCAACGAATAAATATCCTTAAACGCTATACTCTTGATAAAGTCACTCACCTTACCATCCCCGGAGAACACGACCTCACCTTCCTTAAAAGCGAATTTACGCTGCATAATATCCGCTATCAAGGTTTTACCAGCGCCATTCGGACCGACCACAGCCCATTGCTGCCCTTCATCAATTCTCCAATTCACGGGTGCCGTAAACCGCAATTCCGGCAAACGAGTAACGATATTCTTAATATCGACCACCATCATTCCTTCTTTTTCCATCTTTCTTCTAAATAAGCCGGACAAAGGTACATAGTTTATTTAAAAATGACAGCATAATGACAAAAAAAGGGGCCACTCATCACGAGCAGCCCCTCTATAGTATACAGGCACTTGGTATGTCTATGTTAACTAGTAGTTAATGAACGCCTGTACGTGTATCCCACCACATTTGTTTACCCCACAAATTATCCACGACTTCCGCATCGAAGGGAGCACAATTCGCATTGTTCAAATTACGTTCCTTATCAGGATACGGAGAGCGGAATGGAGGTACGTTATGATTAGAATAGTTTGCCGGACGGCCCGGAGCCGGATACAAGTTGTCTGGCACGCCTGTACGGCGATACAATGACCAACCTTCCATTCCTTGCTTGAACATGGCAACCCATTCCTCATAATAAATCTGTTTCTTATCATTCGTGAACTTACCCGCATTCGCAAGGTAATCCGCTATATCTTCGGCAGATACGCTATTCTCTTCCATGGAATAGGTAACAGCCTTATTGTATGCGTCCTCTGCGGAGATTCCGGTATTCCATCCCAACATAGATGCCTCAGCGACACAGAACCAAGGCTCAGCGACACGCATATAAGGAGAAAAACCAGCCAAGTCCGTAAAGAAACGTGCTCCCCAAATGGAATATTTAGAAGCTACCGCATTCGCTTTCGCCCCGATCGTATAACCTACATACTTAGGCTCACCGGCCTCCACACTTTCTTTTGTGGGTTGGAAATAAGATGAGCGACGAGGGTCCTCACGTGTATTCATATGATCCACGATCACGTCTGCGGCACAATACTCCGTCTTACGTGTACGATAACCGTCTGCCATCGGTTCGTAATAGTTGGGGTCTGTTCCGATCCACCAGAAGAAAGCATTATCATCGTTGCTTTCCATGATCGGATACTTAGTGGGATTACCCATAACTTCCTCTACGGTCTCCTTAGCCAACGCCGGGGAAACCTCTGAGATACGCATCGCTAAACGAAGACGCATAGAATTACAATATCTCTGCCACTTCTCGATATCACCACCGAATAACAGGTCTCCCTCGCCTAAGTCATCACTACCACCATCGGCAAAGCCATCCGCTGCTTCCTTCAATGTAGCCAATAAGCCCGGATAAATATCCTCTTGCTTATCGTATTTCGGCTGCAAGATTCCATCCGTCATCTTAGCGGCATCCGTATAAGGGACATCACGCCAACGATCCGTGGCCACCTGCATCAAATGAACCTGCATAACCTTCGATACGTTCAGCATATTAGGAGTCTCATTAAACGTGGCACGCTTCTCGATATCTTTCAGGTTATTCAATATACGATACAAATACTCCCAGTTCGTATCCTGTACACCCGTACGGAAATTATAGCGGGACTCGTCGATATAAGTCATCTTCGAAGCATATCCGCAGAAAGTCATCGGCTCATCCATTGCGAACCACCGATCATACAGACGATAGGATGTGTAATATAAAGAATACGCCAGAAGATTCGTCGTAGGCACATCCGTAGGGCTATCTGGGTCTGTATTGACCTCCTCAAACGAATCGGTACACGAGCTACCGAATACAGTAGCGCCGACCATCATAGCCATCATGAAATTCTTGATATATCTTTTCATATTAAATTCCTCAGATTAATGTTGATTAAAATGTTACACCTAACTTAAGACCAAAACTACGAGAAGGAGGATAAGAGTTGGACTCAAAACCTACACCAGAGTTGAATCCTCTGCTTGTAGCCGCAGTCTCGGGATCATCACCACCGGTACTTGTAGACTCCGGATCAATATGAGCGATATTTGACTTATGCACCCAAAGCAACGCCAAGTTCGTACCAACCAATGATACATGAGCGGCCTTGATACATTTAGTCTTCTCTAGAATTGATTTCGGGAAATTATATGTCAGGTGAGCCTCACGCAATTTCAAGTAAGAACCATCGAATACAGACATCTCACAAATCGTATAATAATTATAGAAGAAGTCCTCCGCGTTGACAGCGACATCATTAATCTTACCATCTGCGGTCTTGAAGACCTTGTCCGTCATATAATTCTGGCCAAGTACGACGCCATTCTCACGCAAATCGCCTTCTGCCGTGTGTTTCAAGATACCCGTCTGAGAACCGAATGCTTGTGTAACAGAATATATGTCACCACCCAAACGGAAATCCAATAAGAAACCGAAGCTCCAATCCTTATAAGAGAACTCATTGCTGAAACCAGCCAACCACTTCGGCGTAACATCACCGATCTCTTTTCCGGCCTCGTACACAGGAATACCATCCTCTACCAAGATCGAGCCATCCTCATTATATACGTAACCAGTACCTACCAAAGTACCCCAGCTCTTACCGACCATAGCATAGTTCTTCACGCTCCAGCTACTACCGATTTGGTAAGCGTCCAAGGACTGTCCGGTAACGGGATCTGTATAAAGCTCATCGATTCGGCTCTTATCCTTCGCCCAGTTCAACGTAGCCGTCCAGTTGAATCCCTTCGGATTCTTGATGATATCACCGGATACCTGCAACTCGACACCCTTGTTGCTGATCTTTCCAGCGTTGATATACATAGAGGTATAACCGGTAGAGGTAGCCACATTCGCATTCATGATCTGATCGCTCGTCACCTTATTATAATATGCGGCATCAATATGCAAACGATTGTTGAACAAATTAGCCTCAACACCAACTTCCCAAGTCTTTACGCTCTCCGGACGAAGATTTGTAGGAGGAAGGATTGTCGGATTATAGAACAATGTAGTACCATTGAACGAAGAACTGATCAATGAATAATAAGCGTTCGAACGATACGGGTCCGTTGCGGAACCGATCTTTGCCCAACCACCACGCAATTTCAAGAAATTCAAATAATCGCCATTTTGCAATCCGGGGAATGTCTCGGTCAAGATCCAGCTACCACTGAAAGAAGGATAGAAGAAAGCGTCCTTGATCGTAGAGTCCCAGTCATTACGGACACTTACCTCGGCATAAGCCATATTCTTGTAGCCGATAGAGGCATTAGCGTATACAGAGTTTGAACGACGTTTCTCATGGTCGTTCAAGGTGTACGGGGTTCCATGAGCGTTCGCTACGGTAAACAACCCCTCTGCGGTCAATTCGTCCGCACCTGTCCCCATGATAGCTGTTTGATAATCACGATAGTTGGCTCCAGCCAAACCATTCAAGGCCCAATCACCGAAGTTCTTGTTCACGTAGGCGATAAAGTCCGCGTTAAACTCAGTCATCGAACGGTCGAAGCTACGGAAATATCCATTCGGATAGTCGATATTCCATAAAATACGAGAGAACTGATTAGAATCGTAATGATCCAAGCCCATACGACCTTCAAACTTTAACCAATCGGTCGGTTTGATATACAAAGAGGTCTTGCCATAGAAACGATTACGATCATAACTATTGGTATTCTTATTCAATGTCCAATACGGATTCGCATGGAAAGACTGTATCCAGTTATAATGCGTATATTTTCCATACTCATCCACTTGATCCCAATTATTCTTCAAATCCTTCAAATCAACTTGACGACCAAACCACTGCATGATAGACTGCAAAGCATTCGTACTGTTATATCCCGTACCCGGCAAGTTCGCGCTTTTCGTGCGAATATAATTCGCAGACAAGTCGAAATCAATATACTTATTAAACGTCATTTTCGTGTTCACCGCCATAGCATAGCGCTTCTGATCAGTGTTCGGGGTCGTACCGCTTTGATCACGGAAAGATAAAGATGCGCGTGTAGACGTTTTATCCGTAGAGGCAGACAAAGCCACCGTATGATTCATTGAATAACCCGTTTGGAAGAAATTCTTGATATTGTCCGGGCAGGAAACCCAAGGAGTAGCCTGACGCACGCCATCGATCACCGGGCTATTGTATTGCGGCAAATTCAATCCGATATCCAAGCGAGGTCCCCAAGACTCATCCGCGTTATCGTTGATACCACTACCCATACCATCTACATAATTGTAACCATTCTCCAAGGCAAAAGTTTGATAATCGCCAGAATATCCCCCCGCTTGCGCTTCCTTCCAATCATACTCGGAAGCGTAATAGCCTTGTCCGTACTTATTCTGCAATCTAGGCAAATTATAAACCCGGTCAATCGTGATATCACCCTCATAAGAGATAGATACACCCTTGTCTTTCTTACCGGATTTAGTAGTAACCAAGATAACGCCATTACCGGCACGCATACCATACAAAGCGGCAGATCCACCCTTCAACACAGAGATGGACTCTATATCCTCCGGATTAATATCATTCAAGCCGGAACCCAAGTTTACAGTGGCACCTTTCGCATTATCATTAGCGATAGGCACACCGTCCACAACGATCAACGGTTGGTTATTACCAAAAGAGGAATTACCGCGAACCACGATATTCTGCGACGCACCAACCTGTCCACCTTGAGAAGTAATCTGCACACCGGCGATCTTACCGGAAAGTGAGGTCGCCAAGCTCTGTTGGCCAGCTTTTGTCAACTCATCAGATTTCACCTCTTGCAGGGCATAACCCAAGGCTTTCTTCTCACGAGTCAAACCCATAGCGGTTACAACCACCTCATCCAACGCTTTTGAATCCGAGTCCAAAACAACGTTGATCACGGATGCCACAGGTACTTCCTTCGTTTTCAATCCTACATAAGAAATAAAGATCATCTTAGCGTCTCTCGGTACATCTAAACTAAAGTTTCCCTCAAAGTCCGTAACCGTACCAATCGTAGTGCCTTTCACAACGACAGCCGCACCGATCACGGGTTGCTGATCTTCCGATGATATAACATTACCTGTTATCTTCATCGTCTGTGCCGTTGCGACTCCTATGCCTATAAACAAGCATAATAACAAAAAAGTCAACCTTCTCATAAACACACTTTTTTATTTAACAATTAATTATTTAAATCAAATTTCACACATAACTTACCATAGTTTACGAAGAACTTAGTTTAAAACAGCAGGATTATACATGCATATATATAAAATTACATTAAAATATTTACTTTACTTTTACATACAATCACACATACACCTAATCCTCACACTGCAAATATAAAGAATATTTTCTGTTAAAAACAAATAATACCATGATTTTGTGTCATTAAAACAGTCAAATATATTTCATAACGTCATTTCCAGACCTATTAAATGTATATTTTGACACATAAGCAATATCATAATAACACAAAACCAATCAAGCAATAGGTGTTTTTTAGTTAATCTATTTTACAACAATAAAGATTATACAAGATTTTAATATCATTTTAACAAACTATTTGATCTTTGATAAAAAAAAGAAGATTTCCTTAAGAATCATAGCATTTCAACCTATTTCGCTTTCACTTGTAAATAAAATCGTTCTTCGTAGACTATGTTCCTTCCAAAATAAATGAATACATTTGCCTTACGTAAATCTTTAAAACTAATAGCATGAAACATTTTCTTTTAGCCATGGCTACTTTATGGTGTGTGGCAAGTACATTCTCCTCATTCGCGGCGGATAACAATAAATGGAAGCCTCTCTTCGGTAAAAATCTGGAAAACGCCAACTACAATCCGGAAGTTTGGAGCGAGACTGATGGCGTGTTAGGCGCCGTGAAGGACGAGTCTATCTGGACAAAGGATGAATATGAGAACTTCGAGCTGGATCTTGATTTTAAGACCGACGTGGGCACGAACAGCGGAGTAGTCGTTTACTGTACGGACACGAAGGATTGGATACCCAACTCGGTAGAAATACAGATAGCGGACGACCATTGTGAAAAATGGGGAAACGGCAAGCCGTATGAGAAATGCGGAGCCATTTACGGACATCTAGGCGCCGTGCAAGACAAGGTAGTCAAAAAACCCGGGGAGTGGAATCATATGCGTATCAAATGCGCCGGACAACATATCATGGTTATCCTCAACGGAAAGAAAGTTACCGAAATGGATATGAGCAAATGGACTTCCGGCACCAAGAACCCGGATGGAAGCGATATCCCAAGTTGGTTGCCCAAACCTTTCGCCGAATTACCGACCAAAGGATTTATCGGATTACAAGGAAAACATGGAGATTCATTAATCTGGTTCCGTAATATCAAGATTCGGAGTCTTTGATAGACCTATTATATAATGTACGTGAGGGGCCATAAACAGCCCCTCATCTATTTAAAAGACTCTCGTCCCTTTTCCTTGGTGAATCTCCGAGGCTTGCGTAATAATCACTTGCTTCACCCCGGCGTCTATCGCTTGGTAAGCGTTTTCCAGCTTCGGGATCATGCCCCCTTGGATAATTCCTTGTTCTACATATCCCTTAAACGCTATACGATCGATTTCCGGTATCACGCTCTCATCATCGTTCTCGTCCAACAAAACGCCTTTTTTCTCGAAACAGAACATCAATGTCACCTCAAAATGTTTTGCCAACGCTTTAGCGGCTTCTCCCGCTATCGTATCAGCGTTCGTATTCAACATATGGCCTTGCTTATCATGTGTAAGAGGAGCCAGTACCGGCACGATACCTTGATGGATAAGAGAGGCTAGCAAATCGGCATTCACCTCTTTCACGTCGCCTACGAAACCATAATCCACCTCTGCCACGGGACGTTTGTCGGAGCGCATCAAATTCATGTCCGCACCAGTCAATCCTAAAGCGTTTACGCCCAACGCCTGCAAGCCCGCTACGATGTTTTTATTCACCAACCCGCCATAGACCATTGTCACGACCTTCAAGGTCTCGGCATCTGTAATACGGCGACCGTTCACCATCTTGCTCTCGATCCCTAGTTGGGCGGCAAGCTTGGTAGCCGAGCGTCCTCCCCCATGCACCAAGACCTTATATCCCTCGATAGCAGCGAAATCGTTCAATAATTGACGAAGCGTTTCTTCTTCCTCAACGATCTTCCCTCCTACCTTTATCAAGACTAGTTTTTCCATACTTAATTCTTTTTTATAAAATTTTCTCGCCAAAGTTACTAAAAAAAGAAAGATTTGTATACATTTGCACTCGCAATGCGGTAGTAGCTCAGTTGGTAGAGCATCAGCTTCCCAAGCTGAGGGTCACGAGTTCGAGCCTCGCCTACCGCTCTATCAGGCATTAGGCGATTATCCAAATAAGGATGGTCGCCTAATTTTGTTTTATCTCCTCAATGCTCCTTCTAAAAGCAACGTCTGTTTCTCTAGCTAGAAACTAGAGTTTTGTGCAAGGGAAACTTCTGTTTCCTCATAGGAAAACTTTTGTTTTCCCTAGAAGAAACTAAAGTTTCTTAAAAAAAAATCCGCAAAAAACTGCAACACTCTTATAATCAAAGACGTAACCAAGTTTCCTTTTCCCTTTATAATAAAAACAAAGCTATCTCTTTTCTCGACATAAAGCCATATGTTATGCTTAAACGATCTATACTGTTTAAGAAAAATAATCTACCTTTGCGTCAAATAATCAAGAAGAGAATGACAAAAAGCATATTTCTATTCCTGCTGGGGATTCTTTCCCTATCGGCGATGGCGCAACCCAAACTGAGCGAGGAAGCCCGTATCAGTCTGATGACCAGCGCACCGTACGATGAAGAGGTATTCACCGTGTACGGGCATGCCGCTCTACGCATATACGATCCCAAGCAAAATATAGATTATATATTCAATTACGGTATATTTGATTTCTCCAAACCTAATTTTATCTACCGATTCGCTAAAGGAGAGACGGATTATAAACTGGGAGTAGCCGATTTCCAAGACTACGTGATCGAGTACCAAATGCGGGGCAGCGATATCACGGAACAAGTATTGAACCTCACCCAAGAAGAGAAAGAACATATATGGGATGCCCTGCTTATTAATTACAGGCCGGAGAACAGGGTATATCGTTATAACTTCTTCTTCGATAATTGCGCTACCCGCCCTGCCGCGATCTTGGAAAAGGAGATCAACGGGAGCGTCGATTATCAGTATCCCTATCAATCCCAGACCTTCCGGGATCTTATTAATTATTGTACCCGAAACCATCCGTGGCTCACATTCGGATGCGACCTAGCGCTAGGCAGCCCCACCGACCGGGAGGCCACCCAACACGAGATGCTCTTCCTCCCCCCTTATCTAAAAGAAGCGTTCTCTAAAGCCACCATCACGGGCCCGGACGGGACAATCCGCCCATTGGTGAGCGAGACCCACGTGATCGGAGCCGGGGAAGCCGACGAGCCGGAAAAAGATATCTGGGATTTATTCACCCCTTTAGTCTGCGCTTGGCTTCTGTTCGGAATCGTTTTAGGGCTTACTTGGATCGAATGGCGCAAAAAAAAATACTTCCTGTGGGTGGATTGTGTCCTTTTCTCAGTAGCCGGAGCCGGAGGTGTCATCCTCTTCTTTCTTAGCTTCATATCCGTCCATCCCTGCACGTGGCCGAACTGGTCTTTGGTATGGTTACAGCCGCTCGATTTGATCGCTGTTATTTTGTTTTGCGTAAAAAAGCTGAAGAAGGCTGCATATTACTATCATTTTATTAACTTTGCGGCGCTTACGCTGATGTTACTGGGATGGCATTTCATTCCGCAACATCTAAACAGTGCCTTTATTCCGCTTGTAGCCTCGATTTGGGTTCGTTCGGGTTGGGGTGTTTACAGAAAGATATGGAGAATCGGATGAGAAAAATTATAACGTCACTTATCGCTATCCTCGTGGTAACAAACCTTGAGGCGCAGCAGCGTACCCCCAAATTGGTGGTATGTATTACTGTGGATCAGCTAAGGGGCGACTATATAGAATACTTTTATAATACATTTGGCGAACGGGGCTTCAAGCGTTTGATGAACGAGGGGTTGGTGTACAACAATATCCGCTTCGAGTTCTCTGACATAGACCAAGCCAGCGCGTTTGCGACTCTTTTTACCGGAAGCAACCCTTGCTTCAGCGGTATCGCCGGAGATAAGACGTTTGATTTCGAGAAAGAGAAAGAGGTCTCGATCTTAAATGATCCCGAATATCTGGGTAATTACACGAAAGAGAATTATTCGCCCAAGAATTTATTCAGTTCCACGATCGGCGACGAGTTGAAAATCGCCTCTCAAGGAAGAAGCGACGTATATTCCATCGCCCCGGATGCCGAGAGCGCCATCCTTTCCGCCGGACATGCGGCGAACGGAGCTTTCTGGATGGATAACACCAACGGGAAATGGGCTACCACGACGTATTATAAGGGAATCCCTTGGTACGTAGACCGCTATAATAACGGCCCGGAATCCTTGGCGTCACGCTTGGAAACCATGGTATGGACTCCTACCCTTCCGATGGAGAAATACGATGCCTTTCCTTACGTATTGGATGATCTACCTTTCCGCTATACGTTCAGCGAGAAGTTCGCGAACTGCTATCCGAACCTAAAGACCTCGCCGTTCATCAATAAGGAGATCAATCGTTTGGCCCTCCAGTTCCTAGAGTACGGAGGGTTTGGTACACGCAGTTGCCCGGATATGTTATCTATCACGTACTACGCAGGCAATTACCGGGGTACGATGAGCAAGGAATACACCCGGGAGATTCAAGATACGTATTACCAACTCGATCAAGACATCGAGAAGCTATTGGATACGATCGACAAGAAAGTGGGCTTGGCCAATACATTGGTAGTCTTCACCGGTTCCGGTTATTATAAAAGCGAGGAGTCTTATCCGGACGGCTTGATGGTGAACGGTGGCGAGTTTCACCCGAAACGTTGTCTAGCCCTGCTTAATATGTACTTGATGGCCATTTACGGCCAACATACCAGCTGGGTACAAGGATACTACGACAACCAGATCTACTTGAACCGCAAGGCGATAGAAGACGCCAAGCTGGATTTGACGACTTTACAGAACAAGGCCGCCGAATTCATACAGGAATTTAGTGGCGTACAACTCGTCACTACGGGTAGAAGCTTGCTTACGGGTGACTGGAACGAGGGAACCGCCAAATTCCGTCAAGGTACGCATCATCTGAGACGGGGCGATCTGATCATCGAGTTGCAACCCGGTTGGAAAGTGAACCTCGACAATCCGAAAGAAAAAGTCAAGATTATACGCAATAATGCTGTTATCACCCCGCTGGTATTTATGGGCAACGGGTTGAAACCCCAACATATCTACCGCGAAGTCAAGGCCACTGAGGTAGCCCCCACGGTAACCCATGTGCTAAGAATCAGGCCACCAAACGCTACGCAAAGCTTGCCGCTCTGGGAGCTGACAACCAAATAATAGAGAATTGATTATTAAAGTTGATAATTATCAAGGGTTGTGGCTCTTCTTTCTATTTATTATTATCTAATTATTCAAACAACAAAGTAATAACAGACGATAGTTGCTCAACTATCCATTAACATAAGAATCATGGGATTTAATGAGTTTATGACGAAGCTGTTCGGCAATAAGTCGCAGCGTGACCTTAAAGAAATCACACCTTACGTAGATAAGGTAAAGGCCGTATATCCGTCAATCAAGGCACTCTCGAACGATGAGTTGCGTGCGAAAACAGATGAGATCAAACAACGTATCCAAGACTACGTAGCCGAGGAGAAAGCGCAAGTGGAAGAGCTTCGCAAAGGCATCGAGGATAAGGAACTGGAAGAACGTGAGGCGATCTGGGCCGAGGTAGATAAAATTGAGAAAGCCATCACGGACAAGATGGAAGTAGTACTGGAGCAATCCTTGCCCGAGGTATTCGCCATCATGAAAGATACGGCCCGCCGTTTCGCCGAGAATGAGGAAGTGGTAGTTACCGCTAACCAATTCGACCGGGATCTGGCCGCTCGTTTCGACTTTGTCCGCATCGAGGACGATAAGGCGATCTACGCCAATCACTGGAAAGCCGGTGGTAACGAGATCACTTGGGATATGATCCATTACGACGTTCAGCTATTCGGTGGCGTCGTTCTTCATAAAGGTAAGATCGCCGAGATGGCTACCGGTGAAGGTAAGACCTTGGTGGCTACCCTTCCGGTATTCTTGAACGCCTTGACACGTAACGGTGTACACGTGGTAACCGTGAATGATTACTTGTCAAAACGTGACTCCGAGTGGATGGGACCGCTTTATATGTTCCACGGGCTTTCCGTAGACTGTATCGATAAGCACCAGCCGAATTCCGAGGCTCGCCGTAAGGCTTATGAGGCGGATATCACGTTCGGTACGAACAACGAGTTCGGTTTCGACTACTTGCGCGACAATATGGCGATCAGCCCGAAAGACTTGGTACAACGCAAGCATAACTACTCCATCGTCGATGAGGTGGACTCCGTATTGATCGATGACGCTCGTACGCCGCTGATCATCTCCGGACCGATCCCTCGTGGCGAGGAACAATTATTCGAGCAATTCCGCCCGAACGTGGAGGTTGTCGTGAACGCGCAGAAAGACCTTTGCTCCAAACTATTGATCGAGGCCAAGAAGAAAATGGCTAGCGACGACCAGAAGGTCGTTGAGGAAGGCTCTATCCTTCTGTACCGCTCCTTCAAGGGATATCCCCGCAACAAGGCGTTGATCAAGTTCTTAAGCGAGCAAGGCGTAAAGGCCCAAATGTTGAAGACGGAAGAATATTTCATGTCCGAGAACATGCGCCATATGCACGAGGCGACCGATGAGTTGTATTTCGTGATCGACGAGAAGAACAACAGTATCGAATTGACGGATAAAGGTATCGACCTATTGACCGGTAAGACGGACGACCCGACCTTCTTCGTACTTCCCGATATCACTTCCCAATTATCCCAATTGGAGAATATGACAGGAACCGAGGAAGAGAAACAGGCCCAAAAGGACGAGATATTGGCGAACTATTCCGTCAAGAGCGAGCGTGTACATACCATCAACCAATTATTGAAAGCTTACACCTTATTCGAGAAGGATGATGAGTATGTGGTTATGGACAACAAGGTCATGATCGTTGACGAGCAGACGGGTCGTATCATGGACGGACGTCGTTATTCCGATGGCCTGCACCAAGCGATCGAGGCTAAGGAACGTGTAAAGGTAGAGGCCGCTACACAAACATTCGCCACGATCACCTTGCAGAACTACTTCCGTATGTACCATAAGTTGTCCGGTATGACCGGTACGGCGGAGACGGAAGCAGGCGAGTTCTGGGATATCTACAAATTGGACGTAGTAGTGATCCCGACCAACCGACCGATCGCCCGTAACGATATGAACGATCGTATCTACAAGACAAAACGTGAGAAATATAACGCTGTTATCGAGGAAATCGTTCAGCTGACGGAAGCAGGCCGTCCGGTATTGGTGGGAACAACATCCGTAGAGATCTCCGAGCTATTGAGCCGTATGCTTACGATGCGTAAGATCCAGCACAATGTATTGAACGCTAAGTTGCACCAGAAAGAGGCCGAGATCGTGGCCTTGGCGGGTCAAAAGAGTACGGTTACGATCGCTACCAACATGGCCGGTCGTGGTACCGATATCAAGCTGTCCAAGGACGTGAAAGACGCAGGCGGTTTGGCTATCATCGGTACGGAACGCCATGAGAGCCGTCGTGTAGACCGTCAGTTACGTGGTCGTGCCGGACGTCAGGGAGACCCGGGTTCTTCCGTATTCTTCGTTTCACTGGAAGACGACTTGATGCGTTTATTCGCTTCCGAGAAGATCGCCGGCTTGATGGATAAGCTTGGTTTCAAGGAAGGCGAGGTTCTGGAGCACAATATGCTGAGCAAGTCCGTAGAACGTGCCCAGAAGAAGGTCGAGGAAAACAACTTCGGTATCCGTAAACGTCTGTTGGAATACGACGACGTGATGAACTCGCAACGTAACGTAATCTACACCCGCCGTCGCCACGCCTTGATGGGAGAGCGTATCGGTCTGGACGTATTGAACACGATTTACGATACTTCTACAGCTATCGCCGATCAACACGCCGAGGACTTCGAGGGCTTCAAGTTGGAATTGTTCAAGACATTCGCCATGGAAAGCCCGTTCACGGAAGACGAATTCAAGAGCATGAAACCGGAGCAACTCGTAGAGAAATTGTTCGAGGAGGCATTGAAGACTTATAAACGTCGTATGGAACGCATGACGCAAGTCGCTCACCCGGTCATCAAGCAAGTGTACGAGAATCAAGGAGCGATGTACGAGAATATCATGATCCCTATCACGGACGGCAAGCGCATGTATAATGTATCTTGCAACCTGAAAGAGGCTTACGACACGGAATGTAAGGCAATCGTTAAATCCTTCCAGAAATCAATCGTATTGCATATGATCGACGAGGGATGGAAAGAGCATCTACGTGAGATGGATGAGCTGCGCCACTCCGTACAAAACGCTAGCTACGAGAACAAGGATCCTTTGTTGATCTACAAACTTGAATCTTACAACCTGTTCAAGACAATGGTAGACAACATGAACCGTAAGACAGCCGCCATCTTGATGCGTGGACAGATCCCGGTACGTGAGGAGCCGACCGAGGAGCAACGCCAAGCCATGCAAGCCCGTCAAGCGGCCGTAGCCCAGCAAGCCGCCCAAGCGATCGCCGAGGAAAGAGCCCGTCAACGTATCGCCGTACAAGAGGCCGCCCCGGAGAAGCACGAGGATATGAGCCGTTACCGCACGGAGAAAACAGACTTGAGCGGAAACAACACCCAAGCCGAAGCACCTCAGCCGAAGCAAGCTCCGGTCCGTGCCGAGAAACGAGTAGGACGCAATGATCCATGTCCTTGCGGAAGTGGCAAGAAATACAAGAACTGCCACGGACAAGGTTTATAAGGAACAAGAAATAATATAAAAAAAGAGGGACAGAATACCAATCTGTTCCTCTTTTTTGTATATTGCAGGCATATAAACCCATTAAATGCTACCATTATGATTATTGGAATTCCAAAAGAAATCAAGAACAACGAGAACAGGGTAGCTCTTACTCCCGCCGGAGCCAAAGAGTTGGTGAAAAGAGGTCATACCGTGTATGTACAACACACGGCTGGTATAAACAGTGGTTTCGCCGATGATGCCTATGTGGCGGCAGGGGCCCGGATACTCCCGTCCATTGAGGATGTATATGGAATTGCCGAGATGATCGTAAAAGTAAAAGAACCGATCGCCAGCGAATATCCCTTGGTACGCAAAGGACAGCTTGTCTTCACCTACTTCCATTTCGCATCCGACGAGGCTCTCACCCTTGCCATGATAAAGAGCGGCTCCATCTGTCTGGCTTACGAGACCGTGGAGAACCCAGATCATACGTTACCCCTTTTGATTCCTATGAGTGAGGTGGCCGGACGCATGTCCGTACAGGAAGGCGCTCGTTTCCTTGAGAAACCGCAAGGTGGCAAAGGCGTATTGCTAGGTGGCGTGCCGGGCGTGAAACCGGGTAAGGTATTGGTTTTAGGCGGAGGTGTGGTAGGCCACAACGCCGCCTTGATGG
>OMFY01000562.1_pt1 | contig 19644 bp, 15 predicted proteins | sample 1645701 | NCBI WGS metagenome assembly OMFY01 (sample SAMEA103958111, study PRJEB25191) | human gut metagenome | biome: human-associated habitat [ENVO:00009003]; feature: intestine environment [ENVO:2100002]; material: feces | place: Germany | collected 2013/2015
GCTGAACCGCTCTTCCGATCTCAAGTTTATTTGATATTCCAGACTCTTGGGTGTGGACAAGATTAAGTAATATTGTTTACAATAATGGGCAAAAAACACCAGATAAAGATTTTTGTTACATAGATATTGGATCTATTAATAATCAAGAACAACAACTAGGCATTAATGAAAATATAATCAAACCAGAGAATGCGCCCTCCCGAGCAAGGAAAATAGTAAAATATGGAGATATTATATATTCAACTGTTAGACCATATCTTCATAACATGTGTATAATAGATAAAACTTTTTCAATGGAGCCTATTGCAAGCACCGGATTTGCTGTTATGTCTTGTTATAAAGGTATTTTCAATAAATTTTTGTTTTACTATTTATTAGCTCCAGATTTTGATAACTATGCAAATCATACAGATAATGCGAAAGGCGTTGCTTATCCTGCTATAAATGACGAACGCCTATATAATGCCTTGATTCCAGTTCCTCCATATCAAGAACAAATTCGCATTGTTGATAAATTAGAACATTTATTACCCAAAATAAAAGATTTAAAATAAACTCCCGCAATATGCGGGAGTTACATTTACCAATCAACTATATTATCAACTATAGCTTGTTGTTCGGTACTTGTTTTCCTTAAATATATTCGGGTTGTTTCTATGCTTTCGTGGCCCATTAAATCAGCAAGAAAGGCAATGTCGTTACAGCGTTCTAGGAAACTTTTTGCAAATCGGTGACGAAAAGAATGCGGATAAATTACTGCAGGATTTATACCATATTTTGCGCCGAGTTTTTTAAGTTGTCCAGATATTCCACGAGTTGTTATTCTTTTTCCATATTTATTTAAAAATATGAAACCACTGTTTTGATTTTTATTTTCAAACCAAACCAACGCTTCTTCTCGTAGTTTTTTAGGTATATAAATTCTTCTGAGTTTTCCACCTTTTGAATATAAGTCAATATGGCCCATTTTAACGTGTTCGACTTTAATCTGTATAAGTTCACTCACTCTTGCTCCGGTCGCTGCTAAAAATCTAATAACAAAATACCAAAACATCTCATTGTCTTGTTTTAAGGAGCATTTAAAATAAGTATAATCTGCCTCACTGATTACATTTTCTAAAAATGCTTTTTGTTGAACTCTAACAAACGAAATTTTCCAGTTTGATTTTTGGATAAATTCTAAATAGCAGTTAATCGCTCGCAACCTTAAATTTACGGTTTTTGGCTTGAAATTTTCAATTAACCAAACCTTGTAACCTCTAAGGTTTTTCTTTGACACTGCATCATTTTGGTTTTTAAATTGATTAACCGCAAATAAATAAGATGCAATAGTGTTTTCAGATAAATTAGTACTCTGAAGATACTTTTCAAAATCTTTAATAGTCATGGCAAAAGCCTCCTTTCACCACGATTATAAAAAATAGAATTAAAGCTTTGAAATTTGTGGAAGTAGTTGATTAACTTTATCTACAATTCTTTGCTGTTCTTTAAGAGGAGGAAGTGGTATTAGTAAATTCTTGGTTTTATCAACTCCAAGCTCAGTCTGTTTGGTAGTTTTTGCACCTTTTGAACGATTAATTTGAGCCTGGCCTTCAATACCATTAATAAAAATCTCGATGTATTTGTTTAGACATTTATATGGTCTAATCAATAACACATGCGAGTCATAAGGCATATTTACAGCCTCCGATGTTACAGCACTGCTTCTACCAATAGTGCCTTCCCCTGTTGAATTTATTAAAATATCTTTTTGTGTTGTTAAACATTCCTTTGAAATAGATTCAAACCATTGTTTATTAACAGTTTTACAAAATGAAGTATCAATATTACCCCACCTAACACATTTTTGATTTATAATTTTAAAATCTGTACTCTCTGCATATTTTGGCCCTTTTCCTCGTAATATTTCTGCCATTGTTCCTAATCTTGTCCACACCCAAGAATCCGGGATATCGAATGGGATTTCATCGTCTATGCAACGCTCTTCTGTGCCTATCTTCTCATAATGAGAATTATCCCTTCTAAATATGTAGGATTCATTCTTATCTTTTTTGATTTTTTTATCTTTTATTAATTGTTCTTTTTCTTTCCGGATTTGTTCCATAAGAACACTTGCAGGTTCTTCTGTCGGATCTTGCGGAACAAGTTTTCCTTGTACCGCTTCTTGTAATATTGATTTCTTTAATAAATCAGGAAAATCTGTATTTAATTTTTCTATTTTTTCGTAGGCTTTATCATAATCATTGATATACGGCTCAAGTTCTTTTAATTTGTCTACTATACGCTGTTGCTCTTGTAATGGAGGCAACGGAATAAAGAACCCTTTAATAGTATCCATAGAAATATTATCATTAGTCGAATTTTTACTATCTTGTATAACTTTTTGAGTTATAGGTGAAAGTACTACCAAGTTTATGTAATCTTCTATAGCCTTTAAAAGCTTTATTGTGGCAACACGTTGGTTTGTCATCATTGGCTCTGGAATTTCCTTAACAAAATAACTTTTACCTACAGTGCCACCAGTCATGCATAAGATTATATTTCCTTTTTCAATTAAAAAATCCTGTAATGCATCGTCAAATTTATGCCTTACAATACTCTTGTTTACAAATCCATTTTCATTAAAATCAGATATTCTTATAACACGTGTCCCATCAGATGCGTAGTCGGTACTTTTAAACGCATAACCACCATTTATGATTGAGATATTCCCCAATCTCACCCATTCCCAAGAATCAGGTATATCAAACGGAACTTCGTCTGCTATGCATACTGGCTCATTCTTACCCACCTTCTCATAAGGCAAATTATCAGAACCTCTAAAAATGTATGACGGATTTTTATCCGGTTTAATTTTCTTCTCTTTTATAAGTCTTTCTTTTTCAGCTCTAATTCTCTCAATTAAAGCACTTGCAGGTTCATCATTTGGATCTTGAGGAACAAGTTTCCCCTGAACAGCTAATTGTAATATTGAATTTTTTAATTGTTGTGCGTTCATTAGTCTTGTGTCTCCAATTCAATACCCAAAATATCTGTAATCTGTTCTAAGACTCTATCAATATCAGCATTTAAACTTGAACGTTTTTCTTGATATTGTTGTATAAGTTCTTTAGGTGCAAGAATTTCTTCTTCTTCGTGTGGAAAACCACACAAATCTATGTTGTAATTTCTATCAATAATATCCTGCAAAGAGTATTTTTTTGATTTATCAAATTCATCAATAGTTATTTCTTCTCTCTTATTCCACCAATCGAATACCGGCTGGAAGTGCTCAAGTTGCATTGGCTTTGTTTTTGAGAAGTTTTTATAACCTTCCGGCATATCCAAACGGTAAAACCAAGTTTCATCTGTTGGTTTAGTTTTATCAAAAAATAAAATATTTGTTGTAATTGATGTATAAGGTGCAAATACACTATGCGGAAGTCTTATAACTGTATGCAAATTAAACTCTGATAATAATTTCTTCTTTATTGCAACTTTTGCGTTGTCTGTACCGAATAAAAATCCATCAGGTAAAATAACTGCAGCTCTGCCTTTTTCTTTTAATCTGTACATAATTACAGACATAAATAAATCAGCTGTTTCACTACTTGCTAAATCATCAGGGAAATGATTTTTTACATCTTTCTTTTCGCTACCGCCATAAGGAGGGTTCATAAGTATAACATCAAATTGATCATCTTCAGTATAATCAAGAACATCTCTTAATAGCGAATTATCGTGGTATATTCTAGGATCATCAATTTCGTTAAGAAGCATATTTGTAATGCAAAGCATATAAGGGAACTGCTTCTTTTCAATACCATATATAGAATTATCAAAAGCACCCTGATCATCAGTAGTTTTTACTTTCTCTTTAAGTTGTTTTAGCCAACTTGTTAAAAACCCACCTGTACCACAGGCAAAATCTGCCATTTGTTCACCAACTTGTGGATCAATAATTTTTGCCATAAAGTCGGTTACAGCACGAGGAGTATAGAATTCACCTGAAGAACCTGCGCTTTGTAATTCTCTTAAAATTGATTCATAAATTTCACCAAATGCATGACTTTCTTCGTAGTCCCCGAGATCAAGCTCATCAATTTCGTTCAGAACTTGTCGTAATTGAACACCGTCTTTCATATAGTTATTTGCATCTTCAAAAGTTGTTTTAACTATTGCTTTACTCATAGGTGTTTGTGGTGTAATTTCAAGATTTTTTAAAGTGGGGAATAATGTATTGTTTACGAAATTGAGTAATTTTTCACTTGTCATTGCACTGCCGGATTTGTCGTCTTTTGCCCAATTTCTCCAACGACATTCTTCGGGAATAATTGACTTATAGTTGTTATCACTAAATTCCCAATCTTCTTCTTTTGAGTCATAGACTTTTAAGAATAGCATCCACGCCATTTGCTCAATTCTTTGCGCATCACCGTTTATACCAGCATCATTGCGCATAATATCTCTGATTCTTTTTACAAATCCTGATAAATTACTCATTCTATCCTACCTTATAAATATTATTTTTTAATTCTTCTACGGCCTTAAAGTATTCGTCTTTTCCGCCAAATAATTGTGCAATTTTTGCAGGTTTCCCAAATTTGTTAATTGGATCTAATTTTAAAACATCCGCACTATTTAATTCAGATAAACCAATATTCATATATTTATCTAATAGTGCTTCAAGAACTTCTCTTGCAGCACCGCTATATTTACTGAAGAAATCTCTTTTCTTTACATTATTTGCACGTTCTCTGCGTGTCAATGGTTTTACACCATAAGCAATATGACAAATAAAGTCAAAATCATCAACTTCCTTCATATTCTGTTCTTCTTTTAATGTTTCTAAATCAATACCCTGTTCCTTTAGCCGTTCAGTAATTTCAGTTTTTTTATCTTCTTCGCTCCATCTTCTTATAAACTGTTCTAAAGAAGCAGAATATCCAAGAATATTCGATTTTGTATAGTCAATAATATTTTCTTGTTTTAGCAACTTACCATCAGCATCATATACGGATACCGTTTTATTTATTATTTTTACAGTACAACCATCCGGTGTAACAATTGGCTTATAATTATCTCCTCCAGGTTGAAGCGGCGGCTTTTTAGGTGGATATGGGGGATCCACTATAATATGAGTATAGTTCTCATCTTGTTCTACGGGGCCATCCCAATCTGGATCTGCAAATTTTTGAGTTACATTACGAAAATCCATAACAGTAAAACTCATCTTGCCTTCTTTTTCTCTCAAACGGGTTCCACGACCAATAATTTGCTTAAATTCCGTCATCGAACCAATTATTTTATCAAGAACTATTAACTTAGTCATTTTACAATCAGCACCGGTTGATAAAAGTTCAGATGTTGTAGCAATTACAGGATATTCGGAATTAACTGAAATAAAATATTTTAATTTTCCTTTCCCATAAGTGTCACTACCAGTAATTCGCACAACGTAATCAGGATTTTCTTTAACTTTATCGGCATTTAAATTATTTAAAGCAACGCGCATTCTTTCTGCATGATCTTCATTAGCACAAAATACAATCGTTTTATCCATTCTATTTGTTGCTTTTAAATAATTTGTTATTTCTTTTGCAACTTGTTCAGTGCGATCCTGAATAATGATATTGTAATCATAATCGTTATTGTTATATATTCTATCTTCAATAATAGCACCATTAATATCACATTGGCATTTTCTTGGCCTCCAACCATCACCAATATCTGTTGAAATGTTTATAACTTTAAATGGAGCTAAGAAACCATCATCAATGCCTTCTTTTAAACTATATGTATATATCGGATCACCAAAATAATCAATATTTGATATGTATTTGGTTTCTTTAGGTGTTGCCGTCATACCTATTTGTGTTGCAGAAGAAAAATATTCCAAAATCCTGCGCCAACGACTTTCTTCTTTTGCAGAACCTCTGTGACACTCATCAACTATAATCAAGTCAAAGAAATCGTGGGAAAAGAGTTCGCTATAATGTTCTTTGTCGTCATCCCCTATTAATTGTTGATATAGAGAAAAATATACTTCGTAAGATGTTATAGTAGTTTTATTATCTTCTGAAAAATTGACTTTATGAATAGTCTTTTGAAGTGGTGCAAAATCTTGCTGTATAGATTGATCTACAAGAATATTTCTGTCTGCTAAATATAAAATTTTCTTTTTTAAACCACTTTTTATTAATCTATAAACAATCTGAAAAGCTGTATATGTCTTACCCGTTCCGGTTGCCATAACAAGTAATAATCTTTCTTGGCCTCTTGCAATAGCATCTAAAGTTCTGTTTACTGCAATTCTTTGATAATAACGAGGAGGATAAGTTTTACTGCTTGTATAGTATGGCTGGTCTATAATTTGCTCTTCAGGTTCTGTAATATTTTTCTGAGATTTAAATCTGTTAATCAGTTCTTCCGGGCTCGGGAATTCATCCAAAGCGAATTCTCTTTCTTTTCCAGTAAGAAAATCATGTTCAATAAATCCATCGCCATTTGAACTGTACGCAAATGGGGTATCCAACTTCTTTGCGTATTCCATTGCTTGCTGCAAACCATGTGAAACAGAATGTTTATTATCTTTTGCTTCAACTACGGCTATTGGGTTATTGGCATTTATATACAAAACATAATCTGCTTTTTTAGGTTTTTCTCTTGATGCCATATTACCACGTAAGTTGATTTTACCGTCAGTAAATTGTACTTTGGTTTCCATTGTAATTTTATCTTTCCAGCCATTTTTCTCTAATGCCGGAGTAATAAAATTAAATTTGATATCTTCTTCAGTCATTTGATTTTTAGGTAATATAGCCATTCTTCACCTCACAACTTCTGATAATAAAAACTTATAGGAAGTTGCCTTAATTGTATCATGAAAATATTCCTTAGTTTGTTGTGTAACAATGCTGATATAATTTCATTAAAACATATGCCTATGTCAAATATGGACATGGCTCAAACCGTTTTTAAATGATATTCAAATATTGTTTAAATGGAGTTTTATTAGTGTTTAAATAGAGTTCATAATATTTTTCAAAAAACATAAACCTTATTAAAAAAGTATCTGTTAGTTTGAGAGTTAATTATCTTTGAGTTTAAGAATTTGTATCTGAGAGTTTTGAAAGATTTCCCCCGAAACTTTAAAAGTTTGAGAATTCTCTCAAACTTCCGGGGGTACTTTTCTCAATCTCTCTGATAATCTACAACAAGCATTCCTTCTTTTTGACAAAATTCACGGCATTTTTCTTCCTGTACCTCTTTTGACATACCATCTTCCTGTTTTTTACTTGACAATCTTATATAAATTAACGCTGATATAGTTTTAAGAGTTGATTTCATTTAAAACCTCCTCAATTTCAGGAGTTTTAGTTACTCTATTAAGAATATCAAGCAATCAGTTGCTTTTAAACTGATTACTCTTTTATCATTTGCAAGTTTTAATTTGATTTTAGCAGGATTGAGTTTGTTGTTTTCATGAATACTGTTGTAAATATCACAGTATTTTGTAAGATTAATCCGTAAATACTTACCTCTAGTAATTACAAAATCTCTGCCATGTATCAGTTCTTTTTTGTTGAACAAACTATAAACATCTGATAAAAATACATCGCCGTATGAAAGTTCTGTATTGAGATATTGTTCAAAGTAATCAAGATAATTCTTGACTAAATTTTCAGTATTGATGACCTCTTTTTTGAGAATATCGTTGATTACAGTCCAAATAGTCATACCAATAGCAACGTTATTGCAAATTCTTGAGTAATCACAATGGATTTGAGCTATTCTGTATTGTTCACGATATAAATCAAGAATTTTATCACGATAAAACAAAATTTTTGGTAGAAAGCAGGAGAGTTTTTCCAGTGATTCTTTTGAATGGTATTCAAAATTACTTAAATCAAATTGACCACGTCGCAAATTAACCGGAATACACCTTGAAAAGTTTGCAAAAGTCATATCTTCAAAAAAGTGATTTGTACCGATACAAAAACTTGTATTTATTTCAGTAACAATTTCTTTACTATCTTTTGAAGATTTTTTGCGTGGGTTAGCTGAAAAACTATCTTTGCCTAAATCTTCTATGTAATGAATTTTGAAACGATCAATTTCTTCAAAAAACACAAGAAAATTATTTAGTTTTTCAAGCTGAGCTCTTAAACTAACTCCGGTTGATGTCCCACTTGTCAAAGCTGTCATATTAGTTATGCCGTAAAAAGCAGCTAATATATGTAGAATGGTTGATTTCCCCGCATTTGATTCGCCATAAAGTATAATGTATGGAAAGCCTTGAGCGTTTGAAATAAAAATATCAAAGAAACAACAACAAAACCGACAGCTATTGCCATAAGAACAGGAGCGTCAAAAACTTTGATTATTGTTTCTACAAATCCTTCAAGTATTATTTCAGGATTTTCACATTCAAAAAGTTTTGGAATTATGCCATTTGCAGGGAGAATTTGGAGTATTTCTTCTTCGTTAAGATATAAATCATCAGGAAATTTTGGATAATCTTCAATAGATTTTGTATCAAGTAAAATTTTCTTATTCCCCATAACGTAACAATTTTCTCGTGGTTGATAACCGAAATTTGTATAAATTACAGTAGATTTAATGTCTTTGTATAACATTTGCATAAGCAATAAATATTTTTTCTTATTAAAATCCTCATATAAACCGATAATTCTATTATGAATAACCTTAAAAAAGGTTCTATAATCAATCTCATCTCCGCCTTGGATAATTTTAATGTAACGGTTATGTGATTCATGCTCTTTGGTTAGTCATAAAGCCAATTTTTCAGTAATTTTGTAAGAATTTTTTGTGTTAGAAATTTCTTTTAAGGTAACTAAACCATTAAGTGAATAATTTGAAATTTTAGCCGATTGCAACACGTTATTTTTGTCTGTATAACAGTATATCATACTGTTGTTTTCGTTTTTAATTTCTTTTGTCATTTATTTTCTCCTTATTAAAAATCAAGAGGAATTTTCCTCTTGATTTTTGTAATACTTATACTTCTCTATAGTAGTCAGAAATTCCCCAGAATTCACAATATTTATCATCTTTCACGACACCTTCTGTACATAAAATATTTTTTATGTCATAGAACCAGGTTAAGCTGTCATTATATGCATCACCTACGTGATATATAGTTAAAATTCTATAACGGTCTATTTTAACAATGAAGACAGAGTCTCCTTTTCTAAAGGAAAGGTTTAATTGATTGATATAACTCATACAAGGAACCATCGCTTCTGGAATTTCTATTTGAAATAACTTTTCTTTTAAATCTTTTTCTGAATACTTATCCAGTAGTGTGTTTATATAAAATTGTACGATACTGCTTGCTTCATTTCAGTCAATTTTGTACTGATATTTATTTTTTGCTTTTTCCCAATTGATGTAAGGAAGATTTTTGTAGTTATCTTTCATTGTTTCAGGAAGCATTTCTATAGTATCTTCTATTGTTACTGGTCCTAATTTAATGATTTCTTTTTGTGTCATTCGTTTTCTCCTTTTTATTTTCATAAATTTCATTAAATATTATTATTTTTATTAAACCTTTTAACTTTTGCTTTTCTTCATCTGTTCAACTCGTATCATTTTTTATCATAATTTGCCTTTTCCTTTCTGCCTGTATTTGCTACGCTCCAAAGGAGTAACAGGCTTAACTGATTTTATTTTGAATATTCAATTTTCAATGTTCAAGTGCTATGCGAAATACAAATGGTTTTAGCATAATTGATTAGCTTTTTATTATTGTTAATCGATAAGATAAGAATATCGTAAAAAGAAATAACATTATTCAGCGTAAAATAAAAATGAAGAATGCCAAAACCTTTATTACAAGTAAGTTTTGGCATTGCATAAATACTCGAAAGCCTTTAGGCATCCGAAAATGATTTTCCGTTTTTTTCTTTAATCTTTCTTAACTTTTTTAGCTATTCTTTTCCTTGGTTTGAACATTTTAATAAATTGTAGACGTTTTTCATAATCACTTAAATCACACCTTAAAACATTGAAATTTGCAGAAATACCTTCTTTTCTATCCAGTTGCGCATAATCGTAGTTTATTGCATAACAATATGCATGGTCGCTTATTTCATTTTTGTATTGCCAGTCAATTACATTTATAAATGTTAAAAATTTTAAATCAGTTCCAATATTCTTACGATTTATTTTTTGTGAAATTTCTTCTTTTGTCATAAAGCCTTCCGCATCGTTTAATACCTCTAATATATCCCATAAGGCATCACGTCCCATTCTCTTATGATAAATTATCATTGCTTCAATTTCGTCTTTAGGAGCTTCTTTTAAGTAAATTAGTCTGTTCATATTATCCTTCCTGTTTTTATGTACTAATAGACTAATAAGTACTAAAAATGAAAATTTTTGATAGTTTTTTACATTAGCATTAAACTCAGCCCCGAATTAGGTTTCATAAAATCAAGTTCAGTTTTACCGGAAAATAATATCCTATAATCTCGTAATGTATGAAGTAAGTATTTTAAAGTTGAAAGTGTAGAAAAACTTCTGTTAATTTGCTGTTTTGACTCTTGTCTTTCGTAAACGGAATTTTTAGCCCTGTATATCTTAACCGATTTTTCTTCATCTATTGCACGAACAAGTATTGCTCGTGAATAATAACGGTTAAAATCAGAAAAAGTAACCATTTCCCTTATGTTTGATGGGATTTTTCGACCATTTTTATCTTTATCTTTGAAAAAGTTTTGACTTAATTCTTGTTGTAGACTTTCTACAGTTCCTCTTTCAAAGGTTTTTCGTAAAAATTTTTTATATGTTGGTACAAAATCAGGTTTTATTGATACAGGAATATAAAATAATCCATTCTGTAAGTCTTGTTCCAATTCACTTATCATATTTAATCGGGTTGTATCATCAAGGTTTGGAAAGTAATACATACATGCTCCTTAAAAAATCTGTTATTTAATAATTTAAGGAGATTTAGCATCTAAAGATTAATTTTAAACTCTTTCCAGTCTTTTACAGGATCTTCTGAGAATTGAATTCCATCTTCTAACGCTGCAAAGTGTTGTTTGCCGCAGTGGATTTTGAGTCTTTCTGGTGTTCTTAAGTCAAACAGGCTTGTTGTTCCTTTTGTTTCAAGTACAAAGTATAATTTCTGTTCGCCTTTCTTCTCCATAAATACTGCCCAATCAGGATTGTAACTTCCAATCGGGGTTTCGATTTTAAATCTTTGTGGTATTTTGAAGAACATTTTCACATCCGGATCTTCATCAAGTGATTTAGCAAATCTACTTTCCACACCGCTATCGTAAATCAGATAATCATAAACACTGTGTTCAACCTGAACGGCATTTCGGTCAAGGTTTGCAAGAAGTTCGGAGCTATCAAAAATCTCTTGAACATAATATTCTTCGCCTGCAAGTTTAACGTATTTTATTCCGTCTATCGCCAGGCTATGACGATTGTGTAAAATAATCTCTAATGCTTTTTCATAGAATAATTGCGGATTATTCATAAAATCCTGCTCACGGCTGCTTTGTTTTAAAATCTGTATAATTGTTGAATGTTTTAGCAGAGTTTCAGATGCTATCAAACGCAAAATATCCGGCACATAACTGTAAGTATTTTCTAAATCGGTAGTTTGAGTGTGCTTTTCTGTTGAGTAAATTCCTGCATTTTCAATTTCAATTTCAGCCGTTGAAGTTAATAATTTCGCCTTTGGAATTGGCGGCATTTCAGCCAGCTCTTTTACGCAATTTTTAATCAGAGTTTCAGTGTCAATATTCACTCTGTATGTAGTTTTTTGCTTAATTTTATCCCACAGCTCTTTAAATTCAGGGGATAATATTGCCTGCTTTTTGAGTTTTACAGTAACTTCTTTGTTTGCATCGCGAATAACAGGGCGGTTGTCAGCTTTTTCAAGTGCCTGTATAATTGCACGCTGTGCTGCTTTTGAGTAGCGTTCACTTAAGTCAAGTTTTCCGGCTTTAAGCTGGGCTTTCATTGTGTCTTTAATTTTGCCCTCTTTTGAAATAATTTTCTTTTCTTTGAGTTCTTCAATTATTTCTTCTGCCTGTTCGTGGGTGAAAGTTTTTTCTTCAATGCGGGTTTCGACACATTTAACTTCTTTGAGTTTTTCAAAAGTTACAGGTTCAGCCTGTTTCATTATCTTTTTAACTTCTTTTCTTAACGGCTCGGCAATCTGCGGCATTTCGAGTTTTTCAATATCAACGTGCTCTTTTACTTTGCCGTCATTGTCTATAATGCCCTCAACCATTAAAGCACCGTATAAATCTATTGCATCCGCTTCATCCATCTGGTGTTCTATTTCTACTTTTTCTTCATAAGTCAAATCAATTAATGCACTAAGCTGAAGAACACCGAATTTCATACCGGTTTCATCTTCAATTTCTTTCTGTAATTTTTCAGCGAATTCTGAAAAACTTTCATTAGCCATAACATGTAGTATGTTTATGTTTCTATCTTCAATCCGCTCACCGTCTTGATTTACACAAAGCCTTAAACCTCTGCCAACTTTTTGCCTGCAAGTGAAAGTTGACTTTTGCTCAATCAAAGTGCAAACCTGAAACACATTAGGGTTATCCCAACCTTCTTTTAGGGCAGAGTGTGAGAAGATAAATCTCAACGGACAATCAAAAGACAAAAGCCATTCCTTATCTTTCATAATTGTATTGTAAGTGTCGTCATCTGCAAGAGTATCGCCTTTTGTATTTTTGTAAATTCCTTTTTTATCCTGTGAAAAATAGCCGTTGTGTGCTTTTTCAACATCTGTATTAAAGTATGTTTTCAGAACTGCATATTTTTCTTTGCTCATAAGTTCGTTGTAGCATTCTTCAAACATTTGAGCGTAGATGCCCTTACTTCCATCCTCTGTACGGTATTTTTTTACTTCATCTATAAAGAACAGTGAAAGGACTTTTATACCTTTTTCAAAGTAGTTTAATTCTTTATTCAGGTGAGCCTCGATTGTTTTGTATATCTGAGTGCGTTTGATTATGTTTTCATCCACACCGCCAATGGCTTTTCCTAACTGCAAAACTTCCGAATTAGAAAACTCTATGCATTCAGAACCTTTTGTACAATCAATTCCGGCGACAACGTAATCTTCATATAATTCACGATTGCCGGAAAGGATAAACAAACTGTCGTTAGGCTTTACAGTAATTGTTTTTCTCTCGACTTTACCCGATTTGTTTTCGATGTCTATTTCTGTTTTTGCACTAAAACCATTGTCATTTGATACTGATCTTAAGTGAATATAAGGCTTGTTAAAATCGTTCGCAACGGAACTTGAAGAAACGCAAATTTGTTTTACAAGCCCCATTTGATAGGCATCAACGGGGGTTAAGCGGTAGAGTAGATTTATTTTTTCTCTGTGGGTAGCAGAATATCTCAAAACACAAAGCGGATTTAATGATTGAATCGCCTCTTTTGCTTTCGGGGTATTGTCAACGGATTGGGGTTCGTCAATAATTACCACCGGATTTGTGTCCTGAATATATCTCATAGCGGTTTCGCCGTTGAGTTTGTCCTGCTCCTGATTGATAATGTTTTCAGCTTTTTTGAAAGCATCGATGTTTATAATCATTATTTCAATGTTGCTTGATGTTGCAAATTGGCGGACATCTGAAAGTTTAGCCGAATTGTAAATAAAATACCTATATGGAATTCCGTCATAAAGATTTTTGAAGTGTTCTTCCGTAACCTGTAAAGATTTGAAAACGCCCTCACGGATAGCAACGGAGGGAACTACAATGATAAATTTTGAAAAACCGTAGCGTTTGTTTAATTCAAGAATTGTTTTTGTGTAAACGTAAGTTTTTCCGGTACCGGTTTCCATTTCTATAGAAAACTGGCGGCTGTCGTAGTCGCGGGATAGCGGGAGTTTATGACGTCTTTGGATAGAATGCATATTTGAAAGCAGTGTATCATTGTCGATTTCAAGTTTATTGCCAATGCCGAAATCGTTGTGTAATAAACGCATTTGAGCTGAATTGTCATCAACTGAGAAAGTTGTAGTTGATTTTTCCTGCCCTGCAAATAAATCCGCTACAGCGATGACCGCATCTGTTTGAAATTCTTGATGTTTAAACTTTAGTTTCAATTCTACTTCCTTTTATCCTTAATTTGTTTTGTTTTCTGTGGTTTAGGCAAGAAATTTTCACCTGTTACGACTTTTTGTCCTGTGCGTTCTTCAAAATCTTCTTTTGCCCTTTTGGCAATATTACCACCAACTTTAGCTGCTTTTGAATTTTCTTTCATGCCTGTTGCCTGAGTATTTTCTGCGACCTGTCTTGTTGAAAGCTCTGCAAGTGCGGTGAACAACAACTCAGCTTCTGACATATGATCACGCAAATTTTGGTATTTCAAACCTTTTAATTCTTTATGGTCTTTAATATTCAAGCCCGTCCATTCTTTATGAATGATGTTTGTCAAAATAGCGTATTCACCTGGTTGTTCCACCCCATGTTCACACCAGTAATCAGTTAGTTTTCCTCTTGTTTCTTGTCCTGAAATTCTTTGATGTATCCATTTATCTGAACGACCTTGCTGCTTGTAGGTTTCTCTGGCTCTATCTATAGCAGTTGACGGGTCTGAAATCTCTTTCATACGTTCATAACCGACTTTCGCCAGCCATTGCTTTATTGGTTCAGCCTTTTTAGACGGTATGGATTGAATAATACGCATTAGAGTTTCTACATCTGCGCAATCAGTTTGCCTATTTTTGCCATCAGGTGCTATCAATTTCAACTGTACGATTTTTTCGTACAGTTGACTAAAACCCTCTTCTTCACTGAGTTTTGTCTTCAAATCGCTCCAGTAACGACGAGGATTTTTACTTTCAGTTAATATCGATATAATATCTATTATTGAGAAATACCATTTTTCATTTTGTTCATCATATGATGAGCGAATATTGCTTTGTTCGAATATTTTAATTTCATTTTTCATAATAAATTCCTTACAAAAGTTTCATCTCAATGTTTTTGTCTTTCAGGATGTAGTGAGCGTTTGAAAGTGCAGTATCATCTTTGAAGGCTTGTTCTGAAGATACGATTTTTGCAGGTACAAATTCGCACATAGTCTCAATATCTTCAGGAGTTATGCCGTCTTTGCCGCAATCCAAGCATATAAGGACAAGGCAATCTTCCCCTATTGAATACGCTTTTTTGTCGTTAATTTCTATCGGGATAACTTTGTAATCAAGCGGAACACCGAGTTTCAGCATGACTTCGTATACAACATCCAATTCTGTGCGGTCTGACTTGACTGAATTTTCTATCGTATCAAGTCTTTGGAATAATGCTCCTGCATTTTCAAGCGGGGAACTGTCCCATTTGGCAAGGTTGGATGTGTCGAGTTTAAAAACTTTGAAACCGACATCTAACGGCGGTTTATCCTGCAAGGAAAGCTGACTGTTATTTTCAGTGAGTTTTTTGCCGGCACGGCGGATGCGTTCTTTTCCGATTTCACAAATGTTTTTGTAGCCGGCTTTGAAGGCTTCGGATTTTTCGTCACAAAGTTCAGGTAACTGAACACAAATAAATTGACGATTTCCGCCGTCTTCGGCGTTCAACTGCATAACCGCATGGGCGGTTGTTGCTGAACCAGAGAAAAAGTCGAGGATGATGTCGTCATTTTTTGTCGTTGCCTCAAGAAAGGTCTTAATAATTTCAATTGGTTTTGGATTTTCAAATATATCTTTGGTCGTAAATAATCCGGTTAAAATATTAGACCCATCACCTGTATTTGCAATATCATATAATATACTTCTCTGTTTTAGGACTTTCATTTGATTTGCAAAATATTCTTTTTCATAAGGTATCCATTTACCATCTTTTTTCTCCCAATGCACAAGGTCATTTTGCAATAATTCATTCATTCGTTCCCTACCAACTCTCCACCGTCCGTCATTACCATCAGGTGCGATAGGAAATGCTTCAACTCCATCAGGAGCGATTAAGGAGAAATACATAGAAGGTCTGTCCTCTCTTCTTGCAGTGTTCCCCCATTTTGCAAGTTTTGTTATTTTAAAATTACCACGTTCGTCTGATTTATTGTATTGTGCAATATCTCGAGCTTCTTCCTTGTCATACCATGCAAGTTGTTGACTTTTTCTGTAAACAACAATAAATTCATGCTCAATTACAAAATATTCTTTTGCTTGTCCGCCACCATCTTTCTTTCTCCAAACAAACGAACCTATGTAATTTTCTTCCCCAAAAACTTCATTACAAACTTTTTTTAAATTTGTTATTTCATTTTCATCAATAGAAATAAATATTACTCCGTCATCACGCAAGAGGTTTGCAGCAAGACGTAAACGCGGATACATCATATTCAACCAGTTTGTATGGAAACGCCCCATTGTTTCAGGGTTTGACTTGGTTGTCTGCTGCGTTACTTCTTTATACTTTGCCATTGGGTCGGCAAAGTCATCCTCATACACAAAATCATTTCCCGTATTATACGGCGGGTCGATATAAATCATCTTAATTTTGTTGTAATAAGACGACTGCAAGAGTTTTAAAACCTCTAAGTTGTCGCCTTCAATATATAAATTATTGGTAGTATCAAAATTTACACTTTCCTCAGGACACGGTCTAAGCGTTCCTGTTGAGCGTTTACCTGCAATACGATAACATTCGGATTTGCCTTTCCACTCAAACTTGTATTTCTCAAAATCGTTGTCGTCATACTGCCCGAATAATGCCAAAAGTTTGCTAATATCAAGTTTCCCTTCTGAGAAACACTGCGGAAAGACCGCTTTCAACTTTTCCAAATCCGCTTTTTCTATATCCATGCTCTGTGACGATACTTTTTCTATTTCCACCATATAACTTCCTATTTTTAATTTCCCCATTTGACTTTATCTTACCACAAAAATCACCACCGAGGCTTAATGCAATATCTCGTGTTCGGATCATCTAAAACAAGCTCCTCAACTACCGGATTTTCGATTTCCGTTTCTTCCTGTTTTGTTTTTTGTGTATTGAAAATCTGAACTTTGAAATGCGGACTTACAAGAACTTTAAAATTATACTCATTCGTTAATTCGGCGATTTCGTTTTCGGTTTCAACGTCAATCTGTGCTTTATCATAGAACAATGCCTCATCTTTTTTCAATAATTCCCGTTCAAGTAATCTTAATTTTTTAGTTGCCTGCAATTTTTCAAGCTGGCTTGAAACACCGCCTGTAAGCTTATTATTCAGCTCTTTAATCTCTGTTTTAATGTCGTTCAAATCTGTTTCAAGCTGCGTTTTCTTCCTGCCTGCAAGAAGTTTTAACTTTTCCACTTCAAAGGCAAATGACCCTTCTTTGTTTTTTATGTATTCCTTGATTATGTCCTTTTTTAAAATTTTATCATCTAAACTTCCAATACCTGCAAAATCCTGTAATAACTTGCCGTCTTTGATTTGCTCAAGCCTATCACGTTCTTCTAATTCAATTACAGGTAAACTTAAAAGCTCACGGCACTTCTCATCAGATAATATTTCGCCCGATTGTGTTTGACCTATCAAAATATGGCGTGTAAAAGAAACATCTTTCGATGTAATTGTTGCGTAATAAAAACCAATCTCGCAAGGTTCAATCTCTGCATTTACATAAATCTTTGCTTCAGGGGCAATGTTTTTATCAATTTCCCGCAAAATTCCTTTTGCAAAAGTAGAAGTGAAAGATATCCGGCCGGTTAACGGTTTGAAGTCCTTGCTTAATCCGTATCTTTTATACCCTTCATAATTTCTGTTTCTTCCGTTATCGTTGAAAGTGAATAAATACGGGCGTTTGTAGCCTTCTATCAGGGTCAAAGTCTTATTCTCATCATCTATTTCATACCAGTCGGGCTTTATGTTTTCAAAGTAATATTTTATAATTTCCCAGAGTTCGGCATTTAGTTCTTCAGCTTTTTCCTTAATATATGCAGGAGTAACCGTAACTTTATCCGCAATGGATTTTGTAAATGTTGTGAACAGAATATCTTCGGAGTTTTTCACGAGTTGTTCGTTTGTTTGGCGGTGAGTTGTGAGGTTTTCTTTGAAAGCCTGAGCAACTTCGTCCCTGTGGCGAAAATCTTTCAAGACTTCTTTTATTTTAGTGTCGAAATTCCCCACAATATCGTCGGACATCCCGAAAATCCCGTTAAACTGCAAAGTCCGTTTATTAATCAATTCAAGCATTCTGACATCTGAAAAGTTCTCACGGCTGAGCAGATTTATTACAAGCACATCCGAATTCTGCCCCTGTCTGTGGCATCTGCAAATCCGCTGCTCCATCTGGATTGAATTGTAAATCATATCGTAATTCACGACCACTGGACAATATTCTATGTCCAAGCCCTTTGCGGCACTGTCTGTCGTTACAAGAATTTGTATTTCATCATTCTTGCGGAATTGTTCGAGTGTGTCATTGTCCTTGTATTTTAGTGTATTATACTCGTTTTGTCTGAAAATCATATAAAGATTATCCAGAGTTGTGTTGTTATCAACAAATACAATCGCTTTTTGATTGACCTTCATTGATTTTAAGTGATTGAAAACTGCTTTTAAAATCTTTAAAAGTTGTGTTGTTTTTGAGTTCACTTGTATCTTGGCTGCAAGTTCCTGTATTTGCAAAAGTGCCGCTTTTTCAAGCCCGTAACTCCTTTGGATAGCCGGTGTAAGCATATTTACAAAAGCCTGCGGCGAGGAGGAAAGCGTTTTAAAAAACAACAAATTGAGATTATAATTATCCATTTCCGGATATGCGATTTTATCATCAGTTGCAAGATACGTTGAAATTAATTTGTATAATTCTTTTTCCTCCTGCAACAGCGGATAATCAACCGTAATCGGCAAACGGCGGGAGAAGTTTACATATTCGGTCGCCTGGCTTTTCAGTGTCCTGAAACAGAATTGCGAAACCCAGCTTGTAAGTTCGGGATAGTTTTCAGGTTTTCTGAAATACCGCTTATAAAACCAGTCGGCATCCGGCAAAATACTTTCGTCTATAAAATGAATTAGACCGTAAATGTCCATTATGCTTAAGGTTATCGGAGTCGGTGTAAGTAACAGTTTATACGCTTCTCGAACAGCACTTTTCAGAGTTTTTACAATCTCTTTTTCAGGTTTTGCGAGTGTATCCGCCTCGTCAAAAATCGCTAAATCCCAGTCCCGCTCTTTGATTTTATCTGCTCGTCTGGTTGCATTTTCATAAGTCGTTATTACAATCCCGTCTTCATCCGGAATATTTTTTGTATTATTCCAGAATACAAAAGGCAGTGTAAAGTCTGTTTCGAGCTTTCTAATCCACTGGGAAACAAGGTTTGGCGGTAAAACAATAAGAATATTTTCTTTGCCCTCATACCATTTCTGACCTGCAACAAGAAGTGCCTCGTAGGTTTTACCGAGCGAGCCTTCATCACAGAGAATACAGCCTTTTAGAAAATCCGAACGGAGTGCAAAACGTGCTGCTGCTATCTGATAAGGCAAAATCTTTGCACTTGAAGATGCATAAACCGGCAGGAAATTTTTGTCATCCGAAAAACCTTCAAGACGCTTTGCCTCGATTAATGCAGAATACTGTGATATTATATTTTTTCTTAATTCCGACATGCTGTCTGTATTGTAGCATGAAAGTGTTTTGATTAGTCAAAAGCATTTGCT
>OMFY01000566.1_pt1 | contig 19509 bp, 19 predicted proteins | sample 1645701 | NCBI WGS metagenome assembly OMFY01 (sample SAMEA103958111, study PRJEB25191) | human gut metagenome | biome: human-associated habitat [ENVO:00009003]; feature: intestine environment [ENVO:2100002]; material: feces | place: Germany | collected 2013/2015
CCCAGAGGCCGTCGTCGCCCTCGAGGAAGCGGGCTTCGCCCATGCGCTTATTGAGTCTGTCCATGTAGACGGCGTTGGAGTAGTTCACTTTCGACATGGCGATGACCGTCTTGCCCGCGTCGGAGGTCTGAGCCTGCTTCACGCCGGTGATGATCCAGTTCTCGGCATTCCGGTCGCCGACCAATTCGTTTTCCACGAAATCATTGCCCGGCTTGTCTACGCCTTTGCCGTTGCCGTCTCCGTTGTATTTCTCGTTTTCCGCATCATCTTTATTGAATTTTTCTTTTTCTACGGAATATTCCACATCCAACGCGCCGGCATCCCGGGTATACGCGCGAATGCCGCTGTTCTTTACTTCCGGCACATCGCTGTCCTTATCGATACCGACCGTGGCGAACCGCAGGGGATTGTCCCTGCTGATATTCTCCAGACCGCCCGTAATGCCGCCGACGACATTGATCGTCTGACTCCCCTCATTTTTACCGATATACAGCATATCGCTCCTGGAATGGTCTTTCGAATTCAAAAGCATGTTGAACGTGCCGTCGCCCTTCAGGTTCCGAATCGTCACAGAATTGTTCTCATCCTTCGAGAGATCAACTAAGCCGCCTTCTTCCCCAAAAGCGAGGGTCGTAACGAAATTTTGTCCGCGCGCCGTCCATGTCGAATGATTCAGCGTCATGACCACGGTACCGCCTTCCGTGACATCTACGTCAAATTCCTGAGGGCGGAAGACCATGTCTTTCAGCGTCGCGTCGGCATAGTCGTCCACGCGGCCTTCGTAAGAAGCGTCGTTCAGCGTAAAATCGATCGAGCCTTTATTGCCGGCCAGCACGTCGCCTTTAAATTCCGCGCCGCTTACACTGTTGATCGTTACGCTGCCGCCTTTCCAATCCGCAGGCTCAGCGCTGCCGCCATCCCCTTCCGCAGATTCCGTACCCTCAGCCGCCGGGCCTTTCCCGGCAATGATATCGCCGTAGATCCCCGCCGCTTTATCCAGAGAGATCTCCGAATTGCGCAGCGCCCGGACAGCCGCGATGGTGCGCACACCTTGCTTGTCGGCGTGATATTCTTCATCGCCCTGCGAATTGATGACTGCATTCGCCTGGAATCCGATCTTTGCCGTACCGCTGTCCGTACCGGCGGAGACCGCGTCCCCGAAGGGCGAATACACGCTGATCAGCTGGTCACTTCCCGCCTCCGCGTCTTCCAGGAATTGTATTTCCGCATTATCTTCTGCCATGATCTGTCCGTTCAAATCGGCTTTTCCCGCCGTCACATCGACTTTGGTGTTCCCCCCGCCATAGACCGCAGTGATCGGGAAATCGATCGCCGTGGATGTCCCGAAAGTAAATCCATCCACGTCAATGGTCACGCTTTTGCCGCTGCTGGAAACGCCGTAATTGTTATCGATCATTTCCAGCTTATTCCCCTTCAGCTCGGCGGTCCCTTCTCCAGCAGTATATACGGCACAGCTATTATTCTGAAACAGAGCCGTATCGCCTGCTGTTACTGAAATGCTCCCCTGTCCCGCGCTGTAAAGGCCTATTTCCCCGTTAGCAGCGGAAAAATTTTTAGATTCGGCAAAAAATTGTGCATCATTTAAAGTACAAACGCCATAATAATCATTAACAAGATTCAGCTGATTATTTTTAATTCTTGTCTCAGATGCATTCAATTTAAAACCATACTGCAAGTCATGAAAATTCAGATCCGTCCCGTCAATTATAATCTTTCCGGTAGCACCTGCTCTTATGTAGCCACCATATCCTGTCTTCGTATTTCCAGTACCAAAAACGGCCAATGTCCCTCCATTCACATTCAGATCTTGAGTCCAATCCCCAGCTTCCTGTGAGATGTATAAAGCTAATCCACCGGGAAAATTTCCCGGAATTATATCACCGCCACCGGCATAATCAAAAGTTAATTTTTTCCCATCCGCAATCGTTATCGAATCACCGCCAAAAGCCCAAATTCCAGCTCCTCCTGGCGGAACATGTGAAGAAGTAACCTCGTACCAAGTTAAATCCTCATTAACAGTATAATGGCGTGAATCATATCCATAGGCCGTGCTTCCCGTCAAAACCAATACGGCGATAACTGCAAGAAATTTTTTATGCTTCATTCTTTTCATTATTTTCATCCTTTTTCATGTTTTCTTCCTTTTTCCGGTATATTTCTTTCTGCTGTGCCGAATGCCATCGTTTCCGGCATTCTTCGCTGCAGAAGGCTATGCGCCTGTCCCGCGCTTCCGTCACGGTAACGAGCGCGCCGCACTGCTTGCATCGGAAGGTGTATGATTCCGCTTCCGGCTCTGTCTTTTTCTTGTGTTTCCAGTAGAGTTTCTCACAGTGCGCGGAGCAAAATTTTGACCGCATATCGCGCGGGTCTGTCACGGCGACAGTCTTTCCGCATTTCCTGCATTGGAAGCTCCGCAGGACCGGCGCGCTTTCCGGCGGGGCCCCGTCGTGCCGCGAATGTTTTCGGTAGTCTTTCTTTCGGCACGCGGCGCTGCAATATCTCTGGGTCGACCGGTCCGCAAGGAAGAATGTCCCGCAGACAGGACAGGTCATCGGTTTTTCCATACTCTTTCCCGCGCTCCTATTGTCAGCACGCCGTTCTTTTCCGAAGCACGCGAAAAAGGCAGCCTGATAAAAGCTGCCTTTTTTCTATGTCAAAGGACCGGCCCTGTACCGGGCGGCCTTTCATTTCTATCGTGTTGTCATCGCTGTTTATCGGAGTCTTATACCACCCCCCCCGGTGGTCAGGTATGCTCCGCAGCTGCCGGCGCTGTATCTATGGATCGCTCCATCATTCCAGCCGAAGCGCATGGTTCTCACCTCCATTCCCTTGTGTCTTTCTCATTTTACCCAAAGCCCCCTCTTACGCAATACTTATATTTATTTTTAAACGTTTATATGCATACGTCCACCCCGTCGGATACCACATCAAGGACAAGAAAAAAGCCTCCCCCAAGGGAGGCTCTGTTCATTTCGTTTTAATTCTGATGATCGTTCTGATCCTGTTCTCTCTGCGCCGCCGCGTTGGAGTCGATCAGGCTCTGGCGGTTCTTTCTGAGCGTTTCCAGCATGTTTTCCATATTGGTCTCCACATATTTCAGCACGTCCGTCGCATAGGTGACGGAGCTGTTCCGCAGTTCTTCCGCGGAAGCGTTCGCCGCGGAGACGATCTGATTCGCTCTGTCCTGGGCCTGCTTCACCAGTTCGCTTTCTTCGGTGATGCGGGCGATGTAGTCTTTCGCCTGCGCGATGGTGTCGTCAGCTTTCTTTTCCGCGTCCAGAAGGATCCGTTCCTTGTCGGCGACGATGCGCTTCGCGTTGTCCAGTTCATTCGGCAGCGACTGATTGATCGCGTCGATGAGACGGGTAGCTTCTTCCCCGTCTACCATTTTTTTATTGGTAAAGGGAACGTCGCTCGCATTGATGATTACGTTTTCCAGTTCTTCCAGTAATTTCTTCGTATCCATGTTCACGCCTCATTTCTTAGTGGAATTGAATTTTTCTTCTATCACTTTCTGCACGTACGGCGGCACCAGTTTGGAGATGTTCCCGCCGAAGCAGGCCAGTTCTCTGACGCCGGTAGAGCTGAGGAAGGAATATTTGCCCTCCGTCATGAAGAAGGCCGTCTCCAGCGTGGGGTTGACTTTCTTCAAGAGGAGCGCTCTTTGAAATTCGTATTCAAAGTCGCTGAATGCGCGCAGGCCGCGGATGAGGAGATGGCAGTTCTTTGCTTCCGCATATTCGTTCAGAAGCCCGCCGAATGCGTCAACTTCTACATTCGGCAGATGTTTGGTGGTCTCTCTCAGCATATCCAGCCGTTCTTCCATGGTAAACATGGAGTGCTTGTTGGGATTGCGGAATACGGCAACGATCAGTTTATCGACGAGCACGGAGCTTCTTTCGATAATGTTCAGGTGCCCGTAAGTGACGGGGTCAAAGCTTCCCGGGCAGATGGCAATTTTCATGGCTTCACCTTCAAATTTTGGTATAGAGAAGATAGGTCACCGCTGTTTCGCCCACCTGTTTTTCTTTCCATACGCTCAATGCCGCCCCGAAAGGCGACAGTTCAAGAGGCTCAGCGCTGACATGCTCTACAATAATGATGGAATGATCGGCAGGAAGTCCGAGCCGGATGACCAGCCCGAGGATCTCATTGATATACCCTCTGTCGTAGGGCGGGTCCATGAAGATGTAATCGAATTCCTGTCCTTCCAGGCTCCGCAGGGCTTTCCCCGCTTCTTTCGGAAGGATCTTCACCCGGTCTTCCATACGGCAGCGTTTCGCATTTTCCTGCATGATGCGCCCTGTCGCCTGATCGATGAGCACCGCTTCCGCCGCGCCGCGGCTCACTGCTTCCAGTCCGAGCGCGCCGGTGCCTGCGAAAATATCAAGCACTTTTGTATCGACCAGTCCCACATTGGCAAGCACATTAAAAATGCTTTCTCTGGTGCGCCCCAGCGTCGGTCTCGTGTTCCGGCCCCGCGGCGCGGTAAGAGGCGTCCCTCTGGCACTTCCTCCAATGATTCGGATCATATTGTTCTTCCACGTATTATATCATAAATGCATCGCAAGGTATATTGCGCGGTATTTCTCTTTCTCTGCGGCTTTCAGCAGCCGTTTCCGTTCAGAAATACTTCCGTTTCCGATTTTTTTGCCCGCGACATGAGATGTTCCAGCGACTCCATCGCCGTGCATTCGCCCCGCAGCACATGGCACACTTCTTCGGTGATGGGCATTTCGATGCCTTCCCTTTCAGCGATCTCATGGACGATGCCGGCGGTGCGTATCCCTTCGACGACCATTTTCGTGCCGCTCACTATTTCTTCCGCGGTCTTTCCCTGCGCGAGAAGGAGGCCGGCGGCATGATTGCGGCTGTGCTCGCTGGTGCAGGTGACGACAAGATCGCCCATCCCGGACAGTCCGAAAAAGGTCTCTGTCTTAGCGCCGAAATGGATGCCGAAGCGGGTCATTTCCGCCAGCCCCCGCGTCATGAGGGACGCCCGGCTGTTGTCGCCGAGGCCGAGGCCGTCGAGGACGCCGCAGGCGAGGGCCATGATATTTTTCAGCGCGCCGCCGTATTCGACGCCGATGATGTCGCTGTTCCGGTAGACCCGGAAGGCCGGGCCCATGTAGATGTCCTGCACGAGCGCCACCGCCTCCGGAGAAGCCGACGCCGCGACCGATGCCGCCGGCAGGCCTCTCCCCACTTCTTCCGCGTGGTTCGGCCCGGACAGCACGGCGATGCGGTCTGTCACGGAAACGAGTTTTTCGCCGATGACCTGAGAGAGCCGGAGCCCGCCGTGTGAGGCCAGCCCCTTGGAGGCGGAGACGACGACGGCCTGCTTTTTCAAGTACGGCGCTATGGCTGCCGCCATGGATTCCGCCGCCATGGAGGGCGTGCAGAGGATGACGCAGTCCGCATCCCACACGGCCTCTTCCAGATCGCTGGTGATCTTTACCTGATCCGGAATCCGGACGCCGGGAAGATATGCTTTATTTTCTCTTGTTTCCCGCAGCTCTTCCGCGGTGACCGGATTCCGGCAGTACAGCCACACGTCCGGATTCCCCGCCGCCAGCACTTTGATCATGGCCGTGCCCCAGCCGCCGGCGCCTATCATTACTATTTTCATTTTTATCTTTTCCCCCGGGTGATCTTTTTCTCTTCGCCCCGCATGAGACGTCCGATATTATCTTTGTGTTTGAAAATGATCACTGCCGCGGCAGCCGCGCCGAAGATCACAAATTCATCGGGACCGCCGGTGAGCCAGATCACGATCGGCACTGCCGGAGCAGCGCAGATAGAGGCCAGCGACACGATCTTCGACGCCATGAATACGGCGAGCCACACGATGAAGGCGCCCAGCGCCGCCATCGGCCAGAGCGCGGCAAAAGCGCCTACGCCGCAGGCCACGCCGCGCCCGCTTTTAAAGTGCAGAAAAACGGACCAGTCGTTGCCCACGATGACGAAGAGCGCGCAGAGCAGCGTCGCAGATACGCCGCCCACATTGCCCGCGGACACCGCCAGCATGCCTTTGGCAAAATCGCAGAGGAAAACGGCGAGACCCGCTTTCGCGCCGAGCACTCGGTAAGCGTTCGTCGCGCCGATGTTGCCGCTGCCCACGGTCTTCAGATCGACGCCGTAAAACACTTTCCCGATGATGTATCCGCAGGGAACAGCGCCGAGAAGATACGCGCCCAAACAGAAGGCAAGGAGCATGGGATCAAATCCCGTCATAGATCGTCACCGTCTTTCTTGCTGCGGACGACGATGCGGATCGGCGTGCCTTCAAAGCCGAAAGACTCGCGGAGCCGGTTTTCGATGAACCGCACATAGGAAAAATGGATGAGATCGGCGTCATTCGCAAAGAGAACGAAGGTCGGCGGACGGATGCCCACTTCGGTCATATAATAAATTTTCGCCACTCTGCCGGAATGGGCCGGCGGCGGATTGACCATTTTCGCGTCGTCGAGCAGATCGTTCAGAACGCTCGTGGAGATGCGCATGCTGTGCTGGTCTGCCACATAGAAGAGGAGATCGCCCAGCTTGTGGATGCGCTGTTTCGTGAGCGCCGAGCCGAAGAGAACAGGCGCGTACTGCGCGAAAGGCAGCGCTTTTCGAATGTCTTCCGTGTAATGCACCATGGTATTGTTGTCTTTTTCGACGGCGTCCCATTTATTGACGAGAATGATCAGTCCCTTGCCCGCTTCGTGGACATAGCCGGCGATCTTCTTGTCCTGCTCGGTGATCATGTCCCGCGCATCGATCACAAGCACCGCCACGTCGCAGTTGTCGATGGCGCGGATGGAGCGGATCACGCTGTATTTCTCCAGCGTGTCGGAGATCTTCCCCTTCCGGCGCATCCCGGCCGTATCGACGAGGATAAATTCCTTGCCCTGATATTTCCAGACCGAGTCCACCGCGTCGCGGGTGGTGCCCCATTCATCGGCCACCAGAGACCGTTCATAGCCGAGGAGCGCATTGATCAGCGTGGATTTCCCCACATTCGGCCGGCCGATGATAGCCGCCCGGATGGGATCATTCTCCGAACGCTCCGTCACGGACGGGAAGCCCTCCGTCACGCGGTCCAGCAGATCGCCGAAGCTCAGGTGATTCACCGCGGAAATGCCGATGGGCTCGCCCAGGCCCAGCGAATAGAATTCATACACGTCCATTTCCTGATTGGCGCTGTCCACTTTATTGACCGCCAGAACGACCGGCTTGCCCACGCGGCGGAGCATGCCCGCGATGACCTCGTCGTCGTGGGTCACGCCGGAGCGCGCATCCGTCACGAATACGATCACGTCCGCTTCCTCAATAGCCAGCTGCGCCTGCTGGCGGATGCCGTCCACCATCTGATCCGCTTCATTGCGGAATTCGATGCCGCCCGTATCGATCAGGGTAAATTCCTTATCCAGCCACCGCACATCGCAGTAGATCCGGTCGCGGGTCACGCCGGGGATGTCTTCCACGATGGACACTCGGCGCTGCGCCAATCCGTTGATGAGCGTGGATTTCCCCACATTCGGCCGTCCCACGATCGCCACGAGAGGTTTGCTCATAGTATCACCTCATATTCAGTCAAAAAATCCGCACAGGTCCTGCGCAGATCCATGGTCTTATCCATTTCTCCAGCTTCATAACATAAATAGCACAAAATCCGCATATGGGCAAGCCGCCCCTTTGGGAACCGCTTTTTCCCTTAAGGAACCGCGGAGCATTCTCCGCGCCTCCTCAAGAAAAAAAGGAATGCGGCAGCCATTATCCATGCAGACAATGGCTGCCGCATTCCCGCAGAGCCCGTCAGTCATCCCGCGGGCTCCGTTTTCCTCTGCGCGGGGAATTATTCTTCTTCCGCGTGTTCAGCCGCTTCTACGAGAGAGAAGCTGATTCTCTTTCTGTTTTCATCGATGCCGATGATGCGGACTTTGATCTCGTCGCCGAGAGCGCAGATGTCAGACGGTTTCTTGTTGTGGTCTTTCGTCATCTCATTGATGTGGAGCAGACCGGTGAGTCCGTCTTCCAGTTCGACGATCACGCCGAATTCGAGAACTTTTACGACTTTTGCGTCGACTACGTCGTCCAGGGCATGTTCATGGATGGAAGTTTCCCACGGATCCGGCAGGCAGTCCTTGTGGGTGAAGGAGATTCTCTGCTTCTCCTTATCGAAAGATTTGATCTTTACGTCGATCTCTTCTTCCGGCTGGAGAACGTCTTCTACCTTCGCGATCTTCTTCCAGGAAATGTCGGAAATGTGCAGGAGCCCTTCGACTCCGTTCACATTGACGAACGCGCCGTAAGGCATGATCTTCTTGACTACGCCTTTGAGAACTTCGCCGTTCTGGAATGCGGCTTCCAGTACGTCCAGTTCGCTGTCGCGGGCTTCTTCAAGCACAGCCTTGCGGGAAAGGACGAGACGGTTCTTCGCGCGGTCGACTTCGAGGATCTTCGCGCTGAAGGTCTGTCCTACCAGCCCTGCCAGGGAATGAACGAAACGCAAATCGCCCTGGGACAGCGGAATGAAGCCGCGCAGGGATTTGATCTGTACCAGCAGGCCGACTTTAATGGCTTCGATGCCTTCGCATTCTACCGGTTCGTTCTTTTCAAATGCTTCTTCGACTACGTCCCAGTCAGCAAGGCGGTCTACCTTGATCTTGGAAACGTAAATCGGGCTATCTTCACGGATGGAATTGATGACCTGCACGCGGATCTCATCGCCTACGTTCAGCACGTCCTTCAGGGATTCCGGCACGGGATATGCATATTCGTGCACCGGCAGAATCGCTTCGGTCTTATAACCAAAGGAAATAAACGCCTTATTGTCGAATACTTCTACTACTCTGCCGTTCACAACGCTGCCTTTGTGCACGTCCAGATTGAGTTCCTCCGACTCCAATAACTTACTCATGTCTTCCATAATACAAACTACCTCCTCTATGATCCAGTCCGGTGTGGAAGCACCGGCGGTGATGCCAACCTTGTCCTGGTGGTGAAACCATGCGGAACGAAGCTCCGACGCTGTTTCGATGTGGTAGGTCACTGCGCCTTCCTCCCGGCAGACTTCCGCGAGCCGTGTCGTATTGGCGCTGTTGCGTCCACCGATGACGATCATCACGTCCATCTGTCTGGCCAGCTCTCTTGCAGCATGCTGTCTGTCCGATGTGGCGCGGCAGATCGTTTTGTGTACTTCTACCCTGTCTGCTTTTTTTGAAACGGCTTCGATCAGTTCGTCAGCCAAAGTTTCAGAGAAAGTCGTTTGAATCACAATGTGCGCTTCCTTTAAATGGGGAAGCTCAGCTACATCGTCCATGGACTCGATCAGATAGGACTGACCGTCCGCCCATTCTGCGACACTCTTCATCTCAGGATGATTTTTTTCACCGATGAGCACAACCTGATGTCCTTCTGCTACCAGTTCTTTTGTGATCTGCTGATTGCGCATGACAAAAGGACACGTAGCATCTACCAAGGCCAGATTTTTGCACTTGATGTTATTATAGCACGAAGGGCCCACACCATGCGAGCGGATAATGACAATTTTATCATGAAAATCCGCCAGATTTTCTATCGCGGGGATCCCTTTTTCCGCCAGTCTCTCCACGACCTGAGGATTGTGGATGAGCGGCCCCAGGGTCGCCGCCGGTTTTCCTGCGGCGGCCGTGTCCAGGGCAAGCTTCATCGCCCGGCGCACGCCGTAGCAGAATCCCATTTCTCTGGCTCTGTAAATCTCCATACCTGTCCTCCGGCTTTCCGCCCGTCACTCTCCCGGCTCCCAGCCGGCTTTTTTATAATACTCTTCCCGCATGCGGAGAAGCTCGGCCCGCACTTTGTCATTGACCGCCTGCATGGCCTCCGGCGTGGGGCGCTGTTTTTCCACGGGAATGGGCTTCCCGAAAATGACGGCCAGCGGGCCTTCCCTGCGGGGCAGATGCTCCGTGCCGAGCACGGCCACCGGCAGGACCGGCGTGCCCGTCATGAGGGCGATGGACGCCATGCCGTCGTGGAAGCGGCCGATCCGGTTTCCGTGCGTCCTCGTCCCTTCCGGGAAGATGCCGAGGGGCTCACCGCTTTTCAGCACAGCGAGGGCCTGACGGATCGCGGCGCGGTCCACGGAGCCGCGCTTCACGGGGAACGTGCCGAAGTAGCGGATCACCGCGGCGAAGACCGGATTTTTAAAAAGTTCTTCTTTTGCCATGTAGTGGATGATCCGGGGCGAACACACGCCGATGGCGGGCGGGTCAAAGTTGCTCTTGTGGTTCGGCGCAATGATCACGGCGCCTTCCGCGGGAATATTTTCTTTCCCTTCCGTCACCAGTCCTTTGATGCGGAAGAAATAGGTCCCCAAAAGGAGCCGTGCCGCCGCGCAGATCAGGCCGCGCATCATTCTTTTTCCCCTGCCTTTTCTCCGCAGATCTTCATGATTGCTTCCGCCGTCTCTTCCAATGTCAGATCGCCGTTGTCAAGACGCACCGCATCTTCCGCGGGGCGGAGCGGCGAGCTCTTTCTCGTGCTGTCCAGCTCGTCGCGGCGGATGATGTCTTTTTCTATCTCTTCCACGGTGATCCCCGGCTCTTTTTCACAGAGCTCTTTATAGCGGCGGATGGCCCGCGTGCGGGGAGAAGCGGTGAGGAAGATTTTCACGTCCGCCCGCGGAAGTACCACCGTACCGATATCGCGGCCGTCCAGCACGGTGCCGCCTTCCGCGGCGAAACGCCGCTGCAGCGTCACGAGGACTTCCCTCACTTCCGGGATGGCCGACACGCGGGACACCGCGCCCGACACCTGCGGCGTGCGGAGCTCCCCCGTCACTTCCCGTTCATCAAGGAAGACCCGCATCCCCGTGTCTCCCGGAGCGACGGTCATGCGGAGCGCTTTCGCCATGGCGATGATCTCGTCATCACTTTCCAGCCCCAGCCGCTGCGCTTCGTAAGTCACCGCCCGGTACATCGCGCCCGTATCCAGGTACGTATAGCCCATGCGTTTTGCCAGGATCTTCGATACGCTGCTCTTGCCGGCTCCCGCCGGCCCGTCAATGGCAACGGATAATTTTTTCATTCTTATCCCTCCGAAAATTTCTGTCCCCTGCGGACTTTTATTTTTCCTCGCCCCATCCCGCGGCGTGTTCTGCCGCCGTGTAGCCGGTGGAAAAAGCGGCCTGTAAATTATAACCGCCGGTGTACGCGTGGATATCCATGACTTCGCCCGCAAAATAGAGGCCCTTCACCAGCTTCGATTCCATCGTGGACGACTGGATCTCTTTCACGGAGACGCCGCCCGCCGTGACAATAGCCTCTTCGATGGGCCGCGTCCCCGTAACGGCCAGGGGCATGTGCTTGATGGCGTAGCGCAGATTGGCCCGCTGATGTTTCGTCAGCTCCGATACGGGAAGCTGCGGGGAAATATCCGACATGGCGAGGATCACATCGATGAGCCGCTGCGGCATGAGTTCCTGAAGGGCATTCCGCATCTGTTTCAGGTGGTACTTAGCCAGATCCCTCAAGATGCGCTTATCCAGCACCTCTTCGGAAAGCGCCGGTTTGAGGTCGATCTCCCCCGTCACTTCATGGCCCTGGGAAAGCCAGAGCGAGGCCTGATCGGAAAGAGACAGCACGATCGGCCCGGAAATGCCGAAGTGCGTGAAGATCATTTCCCCGAAGAGAGACGCTTTCCGCCGTCCCCCTGCGCTCAGGGACAGCGTCACGTTCCGGAGAGACAGCCCCTGCAGCTCCCTGCAGTAAGCGTTCCGGCACACCAGCGGGATCAGCGCCGGGCGGAGGGCCGTCACCTTATGGCCGAGTTCCGCCGCCATCCTGTACCCGTCGCCGGTCGATCCGGTGCGGGGATAGGATTTCCCGCCCGTCGCGATGATGCAGGCGTCTGCTTCATATGTGCCTTTCCCGGTCTGCACGGCAGCGACGCGTCCGTCTTTCTCCACGACATGCTCTGCCGGTTCCGAAAGATGCAGCTCCACGCCGGTCTCTTTCAGACGCCGCATGAATGTGTGGCGCACTTCCTGCGCGTCCTGGCTTTTGGGGAACACCCGGCCTCCTCTTTCCGCCACGGTCTCGATGCCCCAGTCCGCCAGAAGCGCCAGAAGGTCGGTATTGGAAAAGCGCTCGTACGCGCTGTAGAGGAATTTCCCGTTTCCCGGCGTCTTCCCGATGAAATCCGCAATGGGCGCGATATTCGTCAGGTTGCACCGGCCCTTCCCGGTGATCCCCATCTTGAGCCCGATCCGGTCCATCTTCTCGAAGAGCCGCACGTCCGCGCCCAGCTCCGCCGCATGGACGGCCGCCAGCAGTCCCGCTACGCCGCCGCCGATGACGGCCACTTTTTTATTTGCCGAATTCATATAATTTCGCGACCTCGCTCTCTGATAACGGGCGGTACTTGCCTTTCGTCACGCCGTCCAGCGTCAGAAACGCGTACTTCACCCGCTTCAGGGCAAATACGGGATAATGGAATTTTTCCATCATCCGCCGGATCTCCCGGTTTTTCCCTTCATGGATGGTGATTGTGAGATAGGTCCGGTTCCGCACTTCATCATACTCCCGGACGGTGATCTCGCAGGGCGCGGTCTTCCCGTCGTCGAGCTGCACGCCCTTTTCCATTTTCGCCGCAAGCTCTTCCGAAAATTTCCCCCGCACCGTTACTTCATAAGTTTTCGGCACTTCCCTGCTCGGATGGGTGAGCCTGTAATCCAGAGCGCCGTCATTCGTCATAATAAGGAGGCCTTCCGTATGGTAGTCCAGCCGCCCCACCGGAAAAATTCGTTCTTTTACCTTCGGGAAAAAATCCAGTACGGTGCGCCGCCCCTGCGGATCGCTGACGGAAGTAATGACCCGATCGGGTTTGAAAAAGAGAAAATACCGGAGCCGTTCCGGACGGACCGGTTTCCCGTCCGCCTCGATGCGGTCTTTTCGGATATCCGCTTCCGTGCCCAGCTCGCGCACGATTTTCCCATTAACCTTGATTCTGCCCGCCAGGATCATTTCTTCCGCTTTCCGCCGCGAAGCCACTCCGGCATGGCTCAATATTTTCTGTAAACGTTCTTTCAAAATAGTTCTCCCTCTGTCATCTTCCCGGCCCAGGCCTTCCGCAGTTCTTCCGCGTCGGATATTCCGGCGCACTGAAGAAACCGCGCCGTCGTGCCGTACAGGATGGGGCGCCCAGGCACCTCGAGCCGCCCTTTTTCTTCGATCAGTTCTTTCTCCAGGAGCGACGCCAGGATGCGTCCCGCCGATACGCCGCGGATCCGTTCGATCTCCGCCCGTGTCACCGGCTCACGGCTCACGATGACCGCCAGCGTCTCCATGGCCGCGGGAGACAAGGTCTGTTTCTCCCCCGCCGCTTCCGACAGCCAGGCATCGTATTCTTTTTTCGTGGCCAGAGCGATGCCCGCGCCTGTCTCATGAAGCTGGATCCCCGAATCTTCCCGGCCGTATTTCTCGGCCAGTACATCCAGCGCTTCCTGGACGCGCCGGTCGTCTTCCTGCATGACCGCGGCCAGCTCCTTCCGTTTCACCGGGCTGCCGTGTATGAAGAGATACGCTTCCAGCGCGCCCGCCAGCCGTTCCGTTCCGCGCATGCCGCCCTCCTTTTATTTATACAGATATTTCAAGTTTCCCCACTGCGTATCCGGCCTTCCGCAGCCCGCACCATGAATCCTCCGGCTCTTTCTTCCAGAACCACTTCGCCTGTCCGCACCAGCTCAAGCAGCGCCACCAGCGCCACGGCCAGCGCCATCCGCGTCTTTTGCCGGCGGAAGAATCCCATCATGGGCTGCCATCCGCCGCCAGCGAGATAATGCCTCAGTCCTTCTGCCTGATCGTCAAATGTCACTTCCTCAGCGGGGACCACGCGCGGCTCTTCTTCCTCCTTTTCTTCAAGCAAAGAGAAAAAAGCCGCCGTCAGGCGGGATAAGGAAATACTTCCCGTGTAAGCAGACGCGGAGGCCGGCTCCGAAGGCTCCCTCATGCGGTAGGGCCGTTCCTTCTCCAGAAGTTCTTCCAGCATGCGGCGCATCTCTTTCATCCGCCGAAACTCTTCCAGCGAACGGGCCAGTTCCTGCCGCGGGTCTTCCGCTTCATCCGTCTCTTCCTGCCGTTTCCGCGGAAGAAGGATCCTGGACTTGATGAGAAGAAGCGTCGCCGCCATGGCGAAGAAGCTGCTCCCCAGATTCAGATCAAATTCCCGCGCCTTTTCCAGATAGGCCAGGTATTGATCTGTGATTTCGTGGATGGGGATATCGTGAATGTCGATGCGGTTCTTCGTTACCAGGTGAAGCAGCAGATCCATGGGGCCTTCAAAAACGGGAAGGGATATCTCGTATCCCGCCGTGTCCAGTTCTTCTTCCATGGCCCTCTCCTTTCCGCCGTACCCTGCGCCCGTAATGCCGGTTTCATGATATCACAATCCCCGAGACGTGTACAACGCGCAGCGAATAGGGAAAGGGCGGGACTCTTCAGCCCCGCCCTTTTTATTTTTACGCTTCTTTCGCCGCCTGCTTCTCCAGCATGATCTCCAGGATTTCCTTATCTGTCTCCACCATGCCCGGATTGCTCACCCGGCCCATATTGCGGATGCAGTCTTCCGGCGATTCCGCCGCGATGCCGTCGGACACGCGGATCACCGCCGAATTCGCCGCCAGCATGGCGCTCATGAGACCCCCTGCCGCCGACGTGGCGAGCTTCAGAGCGCAGCCCACTTTCCCGCCGTCGCAGATGATGCCGGTGATATTGCCGCACATATTCCGGATGGCCCAGCCGATCTGTTCATCGCTGCCGCCGAGGAGCCACGTGACCGCCGCCGACGCCGCAGGAGACGCCGCCATGCTACACGCGCAGATCGCGGAAAGCTTGCCTACATAGGAATTAATATATTCGTTCAGCAGATGGGCAAAAGCGATGGCCTTTGCCGTCATCTCCCGGGAGCTCCCCAGTTCTTTTGCCGCTTCCGCCACGGGAATGATCACGGCGATCCCCTTGCTCCCGCTGCCGGCGCTGCTCATGACCGCATAGGGACAGCCGTCTAAGCGGCCTTCCGTGGCGCTGGCCACGCGGCGCATGATCCGCCCCAAGAGCGCATGCCCGAGAAATTCGCTCTTTTCCGATTTCATCGTCGCGGCGATGCCTACGCCGACGCCTTCATGGCCCATGCTGTATTCCGCGGCGCTTTCGTTCATATCAATGCCGTCCAGCACAAAGGCCAGCTCTTCTTCCGACGCGGAATCAACGAGCGCCCGGATCTCCGCGATCTTCATGGACCGGAGCTTTTCCAGGAGCGGATCGGCCGCTTTCGTCCCGTCTTCTTTTTCGAAAACGGGCTTCCCGTCGACTTTAACGGATACGATATTGGCGTGGCTCTGCGTAATGACCGCTTCCCCTTCCGCCCGGTCCGTCTTCACGGCGCATTCCACATACACGCCCTGCATGCCCTTATTGATATCCACCGCGACATTTCCGCTTTCCGCGAGAGCGGACGCCCGCTCCGCGATGTCCGGAGTGATGTCCTGAAGGAGCTCCAGCGACCGTTCCGGATTTTTCAGATACGCGCCGAGCGCCGCCGCATAGTGGATTCCCATTTTATCAAAATTCGGGATCCCCACGGCCATGCCGTTCTTGTAAATATTCCCGCTCACCCGCACGTGAACAGACTGCACGTCCCCGCCGGCCGCACCGGCTGCGGCAGCCGCCGCCAGCGCAACGCACACCGGTTCCGTACAGCCAAAAGCGGGAACCACATTTTTCCTGAGCATCTGCAGCATTTCTTCTTTTGTCAGCATGAGTGCCCTCCTTTGAAATCATTTCTTTTCCTCATACTATCATAATATTTTTGCATGCGCAATTCCCGGAGCTCACTGAAAAGCGGTCCCGCAAAAACGGGAAGAAAATGAGCGGTCCTCAAAAATTTCCCGTTTTTCATTTTCCGCTCAAAAATTTCCGGCGCGTTTTCCCGCAACGCCGGAAAATGAGAAGCGCTGAAAATTCATCCCATACCATTCTTCCGTCGCAGGATCCCGGCGGCTGATGCTTTTTTATCAATTGACAGAAAGAGAAGAGCCTGCTCCCGCCCATCCCGTCTCGCTTCTCCGGCTTCCGCCGAAAATCAATATCTTGTATTCACATCTTGACTCTCCCACATGATATGGCTATGCTATACATGAACTGTCAAAGAGAAGGAGGGAGCGCCGTGAAAGTTCGGATCGCGGGAAAGCTGCGGCATTCGTCGGTCAACGGGCCGGGCGTGCGGTATGTCCTTTTTTTCCAGGGCTGTCCGCACCATTGCCGGGCCTGTCAGAATCCGGAGACCTGGGACCGGCGCGGCGGGACGGAGACCGATACGGAGAGCCTCATCGAAGACATCCTCTCCACCCGCTACCTGGACGGTCTGACGCTGTCCGGCGGCGATCCCCTCCTTCAGCCGGAAGCGGCCGCAGAGATCGCGGCCACCGCAAAGCGTTCCGGCCTCAGCGTGTGGGCCTATACGGGCTGGATCTATGAAGATATCCTCAGCGGGAGAGCAGGACTGGCGTCCATCGTCCTTCCTCATCTGGATGTGCTCGTTGACGGCCCGTTCATCCTTGCCAGAAAAGACGGCACGGCCATCTGGCGGGGCAGCTCCAATCAGCGGCTCATTGACGTGCGGAAAAGTCTCGCGAAGGGGCGCACCGTCCTCTTCGGGGAAGAGTGATTCCCGCCGTTCCGAAATGGCGCGGCGTACAGAAGAAACCGAGGGATTACCATGATCGAATTGAAAAATGTGATCAAAAGAAACGGCGAGACCGTTCCTTTTGATGAAAGGAAAATCGAGAATGCCATCTCGAAGGCATTCCGCGCGACCGAGGAAATCGCGGAGGCGGATGTCCCCACCATGGCGCGGGCCATCACGCTTATCGTGGAAACGGCTCTCCGGGAAGCGGAATGCATCACTCCGGCGGTCGAACAGATCCAGGACAAGGTGGAGACCGCTCTCATGAAATGCGGCTATCAGAAGACCGCCAAAGCCTACATCCTCTACCGCAGCCAGCACCAGAAGGCGCGGGATACGAAAAATACGCTTCTCGACTACAAGAAGCTCGTCAACGGCTACATCGGAGAGAATAAGGACTGGCGCGTCAAGGAAAATTCTACTGTCACCCTCTCCGTGGGCGGCCTGATCCTCTCCAATTCCGGCGCGATCACCGCTAATTACTGGCTCTCCGAAGTCTATGATGATGAGATCGCCGACGCGCACCGCCAGTGCTTCATCCATCTCCACGACCTGTCCATGCTCACCGGGTACTGCGCTGGCTGGAGCCTGAAACAGCTCCTGCTGGAAGGGCTCGGCGGCGTGCCGGACCGCATCACCTCTTCCCCGGCAAAGCACCTCTCCACGCTCTGTAATCAGATGGTCAATTTCCTCGGCATCATGCAGAACGAATGGGCCGGCGCGCAGGCTTTCTCTTCTTTTGATACCTACCTGGCCCCCTTCGTCCGCGCGGATCACCTCTCCTATGAGGATGTCAAACAGTGCATCCAGTCCTTCATCTACGGCGTCAACACGCCGTCCCGCTGGGGCACGCAGGCGCCGTTCACCAATGTGACCCTCGACTGGACCGTGCCGGATGATCTGAAAGATATGCCCGCCATCGTCGGCGGCAAGCCCATGGATTTCACCTACGGCGACTGCAAGAAGGAAATGGACATGGTCAACAAAGCCTTCATCGAGATCATGATCGAAGGCGACGCCAACGGCCGCGGGTTCCAGTACCCCATCCCCACGTACTCCATCACGAAGGATTTCGACTGGAGCGAAACGGAAAACAACCGGCTCCTTTTCGAAATGACCGCCAAGTACGGCACCCCCTATTTTTCCAATTACATCAATTCCGACATGAAGCCGTCCGACGTACGCTCCATGTGCTGCCGTCTCCGTCTCGACCTGCGGGAGCTCCGCAAGAAAGGCGGCGGCTATTTCGGCTCCGGAGAATCCACAGGCTCCATCGGCGTGGTCACGCTGAACCTGCCCCGCATGGCTTATCTCTCCGGCACGAAGGAAGCCTTCTTCCGCATGCTCGACAAATACATGGACATCGCCGCCCGTTCCCTTTCTGTAAAGAGAAAGGTCATCACCCGGCTCATGAACGAAGGCCTCTATCCGTACACAAAGAGATACCTGGGCACCTTTGACAATCACTTCTCCACCATCGGCCTCGTGGGTATGAATGAAGCGCTCCTCAACGCGAAATGGATGGACGGAAAAGATCTCACCACCGCAGAAGGCCGCGCCGCCGCTGTCGAGATCCTGAATCACATGCGGGCCCGCCTCGCCGATTATCAGGAACAGTACGGCGACCTGTACAATCTGGAAGCCACCCCGGCGGAGTCTACCACCTACCGCTTCGCCAAGCACGATACGGAAGAATTCCCGCGCATCATCACGGCGGCAAAAGACGGCGGCGCGCCGTACTACACGAACAGTTCTCATCTCCCCGTGGGCTATACGGACGACATCTTCGACGCGCTGGAAATGGAAGACGAGATGCAGACGCTCTACACATCGGGCACCGTATTCCACGCCTTCCTCGGCGAACGACTGCCCGACTGGAGAGCGGCGGCCACGCTTGTCCGCAAGATCGCCGAAAATTTCAGACTTCCCTATTACACCCTTTCCCCGACATACTCTGTCTGCACGGAGCACGGCTACATTGCGGGCGAACATTTCACCTGCCCGAAATGCGGAAAAGCGGCGGAAGTCTATTCCCGCATCACCGGCTATTACCGGCCCGTGCGGAACTGGAACGACGGCAAAGTCTCGGAATTTAAAAACCGCCGCACCTATGACCCGCTCACCATCGACCGGACCGGCGCCGCTTCCTGCGGAGCCCTCTCGGAAACAGAGAAGCCGAAACGCGCCGCGGAAGCGCCCGTGCCAAAGCAGGCCGCCGCGCCGCTCCCGGAAAGCAGCGTGATCCTCCTCTCCACAAAGACCTGCCCGAACTGCCGCATGGCAAAACGCATGCTCTCCGACGCGGGCATCCCCTTCCGCCTCCTCTACGCGGAAGACGCGGACGGCGCGGCTGTCGCAAAGGCCTATGACATTTCCGCCGTGCCGACGCTCCTGGCGAAGGAAAACGACGCGGTGCAGCTCTATTACAATGTGAACAGCATCAAGAACTTCATTCATCATCAGCACTGATCTTTCATCCCCGGATCTCCGGGGATATTTTTTATGCAAAATCCCCAGCAAAAAAGGACACCCCTCAGGATGTCCTCTTTTTTTTATGATCCCATCAGCTTCCTGTGAAGCTCTTCCGTAATGCGCTGCCCCGTGGGCGTCACCGCAAGCCCGGCCTGGCTCGTCTCCCGGAGAGATTCCGGCAGGAGCTTGCCGATCTTTCCCATGGCATCGATCACTTCATCCGGCGGGATGACGCTGCGGATGCCGGCGAGCGCCATTTCCGCCGCCGTGAGCGCCGCCACCGCGCCGAAGCCGTTCCGCTTCACACAG
>OMFY01000578.1_pt1 | contig 18783 bp, 17 predicted proteins | sample 1645701 | NCBI WGS metagenome assembly OMFY01 (sample SAMEA103958111, study PRJEB25191) | human gut metagenome | biome: human-associated habitat [ENVO:00009003]; feature: intestine environment [ENVO:2100002]; material: feces | place: Germany | collected 2013/2015
CACCACCATTGTAATTACATTATATCAAAAAAAACATTTTTTTAGGAATATTTTATGCTAAAATAACAACATTTTTCTTGATAAAATATCAATAGTTTTTTTAATTTTTTACAAACATAACTTCCCCAAGAGAACGAAAAACTCCTCTTTTTCTATTTAAAACCAATATTTATAAGGGGTTAATAAACTTGATTTTTTATATATAGATACTTTAGGTACCAGAAAAAGTATCTAAATGGTACCTAAAATGTACCTAATACAACTGAGTTGTAAACTCGCAAACCCTTGTAAACATAGACTTTCTAATTTCATGACACAAAAATAGGAGCCACGAGGGCTCCGTTTCAGGGGGTTTTGGTTGAATCGCTCTCACACTTTAGTCGTAAGAGCTACGTGAAATATATTTTCTATACTCCACGTACTTTAATCATAATATGTAAATCAAAAAATGTCAATTTGTAAATTGAATTTTTTTTACACTTTTAGTTGTCATTAATTTCAGAAAGTAATTTTTGCTTTAACGGTTCTGTATCAAAATCCTTATTTAATAAGTATTCGCGCGAATCGTCTCTCGCTTGAACCAAAATTTTGTAGTCACTTTTGACATTTGCAATTTTAAATGCCATATCACCACTTTGTTTGGTTCCAAATAAATCTCCATGACCACGAAGCTTAAAATCTTCTTCCGCAATGACGAATCCATCACTCGTTTCTTCCATGATTTGTAAGCGTTTTGTGTCACTGTTGCTAATCAAAACACAAGTAGATTCAGCATCTCCTCTACCGACACGACCACGCAACTGATGAAGTGTAGAAAGTCCAAAACGGTTCGCATCGAAGATGACCATCATCGTTGCATTCGGTACATCGACGCCAACTTCGATTACTGTCGTAGAAATCAAAATGTGAATATGATTTTGTTGGAACTCCTTCATAATCGTCTCTTTTTGAAGTGCTCCCATCTTACCATGAACAAGTCCAATCTTAAAATGAGACCCAAATGCAAGTGTAAACTTATCACGTAGTTCATTGACAGTTGTCAAGTCCGAGTTGTCACTTTCTTCGATGAGCGGCGCAATGACGTAAATCTGATGTCCCTTCTTTAATTCTTCTAACATCATTGTCAAGACATCTTTAATTTCACTCTCTGATTTCACGTATGTTTTGACCGGTTTTCTACCCTTCGGCATCTCTTTGATAATAGAAACATCCATATCTCCATAAAGAGTCAATGCATACGTTCTAGGAATTGGTGTTGCACTCATATAAAGGACATCGGGACGAAGACCTTTATTCTTCAAATTCGCCCGTTGATTGACTCCAAATCGATGTTGTTCGTCCGTAATGACGAGACCCAAATTTTGATAATGAACATCATCTTGAATCAAAGCATGAGTTCCCACTGCAATGAATGCTTCTCCTGACTCTAATTGATCATAAATAACTTGCTTCTCTTTCTTTGTCATCGAACCTGTCAAAAGCACAACGCGAATACCAGTATCTTTTAAAATATTGCAAACGTTATCATAATGTTGTTTCGCTAAAATCTCGGTTGGAGCCATCAAAGCACTCTGATATCCAGATAAGTAGTTTGCATACATCGCTATGATAGAAACAATCGTCTTACCAGAGCCAACATCTCCTTGAATGATACGATTCATTCTCTTCGAAGCATTTAAATCATCCACGACTTCCCAAACAGTCTTCAATTGGTCTCCCGTCAAAGAAAATGGTAAAGTATCGATGAACTTCTGTACATCGTCCTTTTGAATATCTCTAGCAAGTCCCGCCTTCTCTTGATGATTTTGCTCTCTCAAATAGTTAATTTTAAACATGAATGCAAACAGTTCTTCATATTTCAAACGAATCTGTGCCTCTTTTAATTTCTCGATAGAAGGTGGATTATGTAAAATATTCAAAGCCGTCTTTTTATTAGAAAAATGATATTTATCACAAATGTAAGTTGGAATGTAATCCGGTACCTCACTACCGTATTGCATTAATGCCTGATTGATATAAGTAGACAAGTTCTTACTCGTAAGTCCTGTCGTCGAGTGATATACTGGTTCAATCTTCTCCTGATTGGTCAAAAGTCCAAACTTAATATCAGAAGCAGTAACGACATTCTTCGTCCGGTCGAACTTTCCTAATACGATGACGTTCGTTCCAATCAATAAAGACGGTTTCAAGAATGCTCGGTTGAAAATAGAAACTCCAACAACTCCTGAAGAACTGACGAGACGAAAATTCAACTTATTAAGTCCGCCTCGAAAGCGAAGAAGAATTGGAACACTTTCTACTTTTCCATCGATGACAACCTTTTCACCGTCAGGAACTGTTTTTATATCCGTTCTCTTTAAAATGTCGTACCGGAATGGATAATGAGTCACTAAATCCTCGACCGTATTGATGTCGATTTTCTTAAGTAACGCTACTGTCTTTGGGCCGATTCCCTTTACCTCTTCAACCGTTTCCATTATACCACGCCCTTTTCTTTGCATATTATAGCACAAAATTCAATTTTTCGAAAGAAAAACTTCGAATTTGAAAGAAAAAGTTGTCAAAATTTGGAAACAAAAGTTTTTAAAAATTCCACAAAAAAATATTGACAAAACAAACCTTTTCGGTTAGTATAAGACATACCAATTCACTTAAAGCGAATTGGTGCTAGTATCACACTAGCCAACCCCTTTTTATTCTTTTTAGGAGGCTGCCCTCAGGGGGTGTAGCCTCTATTTTTTTCCCTCAAACGAAAAGATTGAAGGTTGTAACCTTCAATCTTCTTTTTTTATTCAGATTTTTCTTCTGGATTCGTAAGTGCTTGTAAGCGTTCATAATAATGATAACGTTCCATCGCATGTTCTTTATTTTCTTTTATCAATTCCTCACAATGTTCTGGATTGATACTGCGTAGCATCCGGTAACGATCTTCGCCATTGACGAAATCAACATATTGATCAAAGTCAGCTTTGCTATCTAAGATGAACTTACCATCGCTCGGATTTCGATGGAACAATGGGAAGTATCCAGACATCGTTGCAAGACGTTCTTCTTGAATCGAATTGTCCATTCCTTTTAAAATACCGTGAGAAATACATGGTGAGTATGCAATGATGATAGAAGGTCCATCGTATGCTTCTGCTTCCATCAATGTCTTAATAGCATGTTGTTGATTGCCACCAAGTGAGATAGCACCAACATAGACATGTGGATAAGTGACAGCAATCGCAGCCAAATCTTTTTTAGCAATAACTTTACCATTGGCAGCAAATTTTGCAATAGCACCTGTTCTCGTAGACTTAGAAGATTGTCCACCTGTGTTCGAATAAACTTCCGTATCTAATACCAAAATATTGACATTTTGATGATTTGCTAAAACGTGATCGATACCACCGTAACCGATGTCGTATGCCCAACCATCTCCTCCAATAATCCAGAAAGATTTCTTTTTGATGAATTCTTTCATCTCTTTTAAACCTGGAATCTTGGTATTGTCAATGATATCGTACAATGCTTGTGCACTATCTGTATCGAAGTGATCAATGTAATTTTGGTAAACTTCTACTTCTGACTTTGGCACCAATGAAATGTTCTTAGCAATCGTATCTTTGATGTTTTCTTTCATCGTTGTATCGGCAACACTCATACCGAATCCAAATTCAGCATTATCTTCAAATAGAGAGTTAACCCACGGAACTGCATATGGCATTGCCGGAGCACTTGCACCGTAAATAGAAGAGCAACCTGTCGCATTAGCAATTACCATATTATCTCCAAATAATTGGGTAATTAATTTTAAGTATGGAGTTTCACCACAACCAGCACAGGCACCAGAGAATTCAAATTTTGGTTTGACAAACTGACTACCTTTCACTGTCTTCTTAGGCATTACTTTCTTTTCGCTGACATGATTGTATAAATAGTTGAAGGCTTCTACTTTATCTTTTTCATCCATACTGATGGCTTCCATAATCAAAGCCTTTTCGCCTTTTTTACCAGGGCAAACATTGACACAAGACTTACATCCTGTACAATCCTTAACACTAATTCCAATCGTAAACATCAAATTTTGATTTGGAATATTAGCAGGAATTAAATTTTTCTTAACAGATTCCGGTGCATTTTGAACTTCTTCTTCGTTTAATAAGAATGGACGAATGACACCGTGTGGACAAACAAGAGAACATTGATTACACATGATACAATTCTCTGAAATCCACTTTGGAGCCATATCGCTAGCACCACGTTTTTCAAGTCTTGTCGTGCCTGCTTCAAAAGTACCGTCCGCAGTATCTTTAAATGCACTGACTGGAAGAGAATCTCCTAGCCTTCTATCAATCATAGCAAACAAAGAATGATCTTTTTCTTCTTCATGACCAGAAAGATCTAAATCATTGTAATCTAAGACATGTAAATCTTCCAAAGCCTTGTCGATAGCAGCAATGTTTTTCTCTGCAATTTGGTTTCCTTTTTTATCGAATTTCTTATGAATTCCTTCTTTGATATGTTCTTTAGCAAAATCAAAATCGATTAACTTCGTTACCTTGAAAATAACAGTTTCCATAATGGCACTAATTTTACGACCCAAACCAACAGATTCTGCAATCTTCTCAGCATCCAAATAGTAGATTTTAATATTGCGATTCTTTAAGATTTCTTTATCATGATCCGTTAAAGCATCGTTTAACTCATCTGCATTCTTAGTCGTGTTGATTAAGAAAATACCATGATTTTTAATTTTATTTAACATCTCGTACTTTTGTAAATAAGAGTCCTTTGTCAAAACGACAACATCCGGATTTTCAACATAGTACGTTGAACGAATTGGTTCTTTCCCGAATCGTAAATGGCCGATCGTAACGCCACCACTCTTCTTAGAGTCATATTGGAAATATCCTTGTACGAAAGCATTCGTATAACCACCGGTAATCTTCATGATATCTTTTCCAGCAGACACCATTCCGTCAGAACCGTATCCGTATACTAAGAATCCTACTGATTGTGTACGAATATGTAAATCTTCATATGGTAAACTACGTGCCGTAACATCGTCTTCAATTCCAATTGTAAAGCCGTTGAACTTATCATCTCTCATTAAAAAGTCGTAAACAGCCTTAATCATACCTGGTGTCGTATTCTTACTAGATAAACCGTATCTACCACCAACGACAGAGATTTTCTTATTAGATTCTTTCAAAACAGCACAAACGTCTAAGAACAAAGGTTCTCCAGAAGCACCCGCTTCTTTTGTACGATCTAATACAGCAATATCCGTAACACTCTCCGGTAAAACAGATAAGAAATGTTTCGTAGAGAACGGTCTATAAAGATGAACTTCGATTAATCCGACATTCTCTCCTCTTTCATTTAAGTAGTCGACCGTTTCTTTAACCGTTTCACAAACACTGCCCATAGCTACGATAACACGAGTTGCACTAGCACTACCATAGTAATTAAATGGTTTATAACTTCTACCAGTAATGGCACTGATATCGTTCATGTATTTTGCAACAACATCAGGAAGTGCATCATAATATTTATTTCTAGACTCTGCAATTTGGAAATAAATATCATCGTTTTGATTCGTTCCTTTTGTAACCGGATGATCAGGATTTAATGCCCTACTTCTAAATTCTTTCAAAGCATCTTGATCAATTAAATCTTTTACTTTATCAAAATCTAACATTTCGATTTTTTGAAGTTCATGACTAGTACGGAATCCATCAAAGAAATTTAAAAATGGAACCTTACCAGAAATTGCAGATAAGTAAGCAACGGAAGTTAAATCCATAACTTGTTGAACAGAAGAACTTGCTAAAATGGCAAATCCAGTCGTACGAGTTGCATAAATATCTTGATGATCTCCAAAAATAGAAAGCGCATGGGTAGCCAAACTTCTTGCTGCAACGTTAATGACACAAGGAAGTTGTTCCCCCGCAATCTTATACATATTAGGAATCATAAGTAACAAACCCTGACTAGCTGTATAAGTACTAGTCAAACATCCATTTAGTAAAGAACCATGGACCATTCCGGCAGCTCCTGCTTCACTTTGCATTTCGATAATGTTAACCGGATGCCCAAAGAAATTTAATTTTCCACTCTTAGCCCAAGAGTCCGTTAACTCCGCCATAGGAGAAGACGGTGTAATCGGATAAATTCCTGCTACATCTGTAAACATATAAGCAACGCGCGCACAAGCTTCATTGCCATCCATGATTTTATATTCCATAAAAATACCCTCCATATTCTAATCTATATTCATTATAGAACAAAACCAATAAAAAGTAAAAAAAAGATGTCACAATTGACATCTTTCTAGACAAGTATAAATAATATTTTTGTGCTATCTTGTTTTGATATTACAAACTCACTAACGTCTCAAAACTTTTGGAGTATCATCGGAATAGCTTGAATCATCACCAAAAATATCACCTAAAGCATCTAAACTTTGAAGACAACCATTCTCATCAAAAATTGAATCGATATCAACACTAGTTGTTTGCTTTTCAACACGAGATTCTGGTTGTACAGTAGGTCTCAACTGAGCAGTACGAACAGCACTTGATGAAATTCTATTATCTGCAGTCTTTTGTTTGGCATCTTGTCTATCTTTTTCCTTTGCATCTTTATCAAATTCTCTATTCAACTGATTAATTTGAGATTCTATCTTTTGAAGTTCTTTTTTTTCAAATTGGTGAAATACTAAAGCAAAACCTGCCATAACTACTGCTGTACCAACTCTTGCTGCAGTAATTTCAATTCCCAAAAAATACCCTAATATCAATAGTCCAACCAAACCACTACACGCAATTCCAGCAAGATATAAAAATGGAAAAGCTTTTTCGTGAGAATGTAAATCACTTTTTAATTTTTCTAACTGTCTCTTTTTTTCTAATCTTTCAAAATTTGTCATATAACCATATCCCCTTAAATTTGAGTAGATTATATCATATTTTAATTAAATTGTCAATTTTTTTAAATATCCACAAACATATTGGAACTTTCTACCTCTGGATACCATTCTGGATAATCCACAGTATAAAAATTCATATATTCTTGACGAAGACCATCGTAATACTGATCGTAACTAGAGTCTTGAATACTGGCAGCGACAGTCGCATCAAAATAGTAATAATGATCCTGATACCCTATAATATTCCACATATGTGGTCCGGTTGAATATCCAGTTACCGCATACGCTTCAATTCCAATATTTTGAAAAATAACGGTACAAGCCTTGGCAAACCCAGCACATACTGCATTTTTATTGATGAAAACGTTGTAAATCGATTGGTTTTTAGATGTGGAAGTAAATACAGTATCATAAGAGGTATTCTGTCCAATCCAATCGTATACATATTTAATTTTTTCTTCATCTGTCATATCTTTCGTATCTTCTCTCATATCAGCAAGAATTCGTTGAATTCTAAGTTCACCAAGATCGACTAAAAGTGGAAAACTCTGGGCATAATAGACATGTGCCGAAACATAATCGTTTTCTTGTTCATGTTTGATACTGTAATTAGACAAGTTCATCAGTTCCGGATGTTCAACCTGAATAGCAGAAAATGCCGTATTGAAATAAGAAAAACATTCGCTATAGTCAGTGCAAGAGAACTCTTCAAAAGGGATATCAAAAAAACTTTCATAAGATAACATCTTTCCAAGTAGATAGTCGTATGCCTTTTTAGAATTTTCTGACAAAGTATCATAGATAAAATCGTTACTCATATACAAAGAATTAATATAGTGAGGATGACTAGTATCAATCAATGGATTAGTAGGTACAATACGTGTATAGTTCCAATACACGTAACCACTAAACAAAACTAATAAAAGAGTCAAAATGATATGTTTCTTAAAAAAATTCATTTTTACACACCCGATTCATATTGATAATTACCATTAAAAAATGCAAAATAAGGATAAACGACGATAGGACACAGAAAAGCAAGAATTCCTCCAAGCCACTTATGACCGTAGGAATATGAAATCAAAAATGGTAAAAATACGAGTAACAAAGTAAAAATAAACATACGATGTTCCCAAAAAATCATAAAAATACCTAAAACAGCAATCAAAATTGGTGACAAATGAAGACTTTTCAACAAACAATATAAATTTAAAAATGGGATGAGTCCAAAATAAAATGGATATCCTGCTTTCGCTACAAATCCCACTAAAGAAATGTAAAAAGCAATCAAACAAATAAGCCAATAAATTCGTAAAACCATATAATCCTCTCTATTCTACAAATTAAGTATAACAGGAAAAACAAAAAAAAGGAACAACTGTTCCCTACTTTAACAAATAACTGTTATTGATGACTTCATCACTATATAAAAACAAAATATCACTGTCTTTAAAATCGACAATACCTTCTAAATAATCCGTTCCGATATATCGCAAGTCAACTAACGTAATCTCGTCATAAGATGAAATTAGTAACGGGGTTAAACTACTAGCAAAGGAATCTCGAAAAATAATTAACTTCTTATCATTTTCAAGTTCTGGATTATCGATAACCAAAAGTGGTGTCGCTCCTCCTAAGAAGACGTCGTATGAATCGACATGAGAATAATACTCATCTTGATAAACTGGTTCCATTCTATTCTTCTCATAATTGTAAACCAAAATCGAATCTAAAAGTGAATTGGTACGATAGATTAAGTTTTCTTTGGAAACCGGTAATGCAATCTTAGAATACAGCGAACCGGCAAAATCAGAAAAAGAATGTTCTTCATAACTAGTTGGTATAGCCTCTATGTTCATACTCTGTAATAATTTAGAGACGACACCATCTAATGTTTCTTGACGCCAATGAATATCCGTCGCATAATAGGATTCTTTGTTTAATGCATCTGAAATATCGATAAACTGAAAATCTTCTGACAAAGATTCTTTTAAAGATGAAACTACCTCATCATAATCGACTCTAGGATATTTATCGTCTTCTAAATAATGAATCTTATTTGGAATGACACTGTAATAAATGGAATTGGATTCATTCAAATACTTATCTTGAATACGATTTAATTTCTGCGCGAAATTAGAAAGAGACTCCCGGTTCAAATGACTGGTCTCATAAATCATTCCATCTTTTACAAATACACCATCATTTTCTAAATGTCCAAAAACAGAAAACTGAGCAGTAGCTTTTACTGTACGAAAGAAATCTCTTCCTGGAAATTGATCCACTACATACTCATTGAACTCATCAAAAAATTCAAAATTCACTTTTCCATTCTCTATAACGTTTGGAAACATTGCTAAATTTCTTCGTTCACTATTAGATACCTCTTGATCTGGTAAGAAGATACCAACCACAGGAAATAAAACTAAAATAGCAATAAATCCAACAATCATAATATGATCTTTCAAACGCTTCACCTCCTAAAATCTAAAATATAAAAACGGATTAAACGACTCATCTACTAAGAACGCTACACAAAGGAAAAACAAACCAAAGTAGAACACAACTTCTAAGAAAGAAAGACGTTTCCATATGGAAGATTTCCTTACCTTCGCCATCCAATTTTTAGCAATAGGAGTTGCAGCAAACAAAGCGATGAGAATCACAACAAAATAATCTCGAACATAGTACAAAGCTTCTCGTGTGATAATTGGATTCGATATAGAAAACATATTTTGTAACATACTACCCATACTAGATAAGTCATCAAATGAGAAAATAACGAAACTGATTAAAATGAAAAAGATCGTATAGCAATGTGCCAAAATGGAATGTTTTTTAAAAACCTTTAAAAGCCAAACTTTTTCAATAATTAAAAATACGGCGAAAAAAAGTCCCCACAACACAAAGTTCCAATTGGCACCATGCCAAAGTCCGGTCGCAAGCCAAGTTAGCAGAATATTGCGACAATACTTCCAAAATGGTACTCTACTACCTCCTAACGGAATATAGATGTAATCTTTCAACCAACTAGAAAGTGAGATATGCCATCTTCTCCAAAAATCAGTCAAACTATTTGCAATCAATGGATAATTAAAGTTCTCTAAGAAATGAAATCCAAACATAAGTCCCATCCCAATTGCCATATCACTGTATCCAGAAAAATCGAAATACAGTTGCAAAGTAAGTGCTAAAGCATGAACCCAACTGGATGCTAGAGAGATTTCTTCCAAGCCTCCTAATGTGCTTGCAAGTGTCCCTAGTACATTTGCGAGTAAAACTTTCTTAGCAAGTCCGATGATAAATCTACGAATTCCATTCGCAATCTCACGACTCGTCTCTTTTCTATGCTCTAACTCATCTGCAACGGTTTCATATCGTACAATCGGTCCCGCAATGAGCTGTGGAAATAAAGACAAGTACGTTGCAAACGTCCAAATATTGGGAGCAGATGAAACTTTACCACGATAGATATCGATCGTATAACTAGTCGCTTGAAACGTAAAGAAACTGATTCCGATTGGCATGACGATGTTCCATAGCGAAAAATCAGTACCAAAGATATCATTGAGAATCGTAATCGAAAAATTAAAGTATTTAAAATAGAATAACATACCAAAATTTAAAATCAAATCGATTATCAAATACAACTTTTTGTGCTGTTTATTATCTTCTATTTTCCTACCAAAAAAGTAATTCAAACCAATCGATGCCAAAAACACGAGAATGTATTTTGGTTCACCATAAAAATAAAAAAACAAACTGGCAACTAACAATACAAAGTTCTTTGCTTTTCTAGAAGCCAGAAAATAACAAAGTAGCACGACCGGCAAAAAATAAAATAAAAACGATATGCTAGAAAAAACCATAATATGCCTCCTAAAAAAGTCTTCTAAATAGAAGACCTTTATTATTGTAAATTCTCAAAATTTGTCTTTAACGTATCGGCATTTTCCCCGCTCATAATCAAAATGATCAAGTCGCCTTTTCTTTCGACATATACGTTTTCTGCTTCTACACAAATCCATTTTCTAGGATTAGCATTTTCTTGAATAGCCGTTACTGCTGCAGCAACATCTGCCCCTTCATTCATACGAATCAATACGACAGAATGTGCAATAGATCCGACCATTGATTCACTAGCAAGTGCTTCTTTCATGTCGATGTCAGAAGTTCCTACATAGTTTTCCAAAGTATCTTTTGTAACTTCTGTATTAGAAAGTGCCATCGGAAGTTCTTCCTCTGGAATTCCTTCATAAACTTTAGCCATGATATCTGTTAAACTACCTTCAATATTTTTCTCTTTTGCACCACATCCAGTCATAAATAATGTAATGACTGCTAAAAATAAAATCCCTATTTTTCTCATGTTAAATTTTCCTCCATAATTGTTTCTACTTTACGAATGAAAGTAGGAAGCGATTCGTTACTTGTAAGCGATACAACAAAATCTTTATATTGCCACTTGGCAACATACTCATTTTTCGTTACATAAAAGTAAACTTCTGTATCTAAAATCGGCGTTGCATCACCAAACCCTTGTAATGTTCCCTGTGCCATAGACAATTGATATTCGTTTTCACCATCTTGAATTTGCACAGAAAAACAATCCCCTGTATTTTGATACGTATAATAGTCCTCACTTTCTTGCCATGGATATTCGATGATTCGACTTGCCAAAGATGGTGTGGCACTGAAAACAGAAACATTTTCGTTATCCGTATTTTCAGTTTCAGCAAACAAAACATCGGAATCGACCAAATTAAGAACTGCATTTTGCTTCGTAAACGAAACGACTACAAAGAAAATAAAAATGGCATAGACAGCATAAGAAAAAGTATTCATAAGAGAGTTTCTTCGGCTATGATTATGATATGGAATGAGGATATCCAAACTATTTTTTAGTTTCTTTTCTATCTGTTTCATTTTTGCCTCCCTGTCAGTCGTTTTTCGATTTTACGAAGTGCATACGTATAAATTGAACGAACTTTTTCATAAGATAAATTCAAGACTTCAGCCGTCTCGTAATGTTTTAAACCACCGTAGATATGAAGCGTTACAACTTGTGCTTCCCGTTCGGTTAAACAGTTCAAGGCATCTTTCACATACGATAAATCCGCTTTCGGACGAACCAAATCTTGATTGATAAAAAATTCCAGCTGTTCCTTATCGATTGGAATTTCTTTCTTTCTCTTTTTCAAATGGGTAGTGACAAGATTTTTCGTAATCTTATAAATCCATGCCCGTGGATTTGTTCCCAGTTCATACTTAGAAGCATACCGTTCAATTCGCAAGAATACTTCTTGACAAACATCCTCTGCTTCTTCGTAATGTCTAAGAACAGAAAACGCATATTTGAAGATGGATGGATACATCAAATGATAAATCTCTTCCAATGCCTCGATATGACCATGTTGCAATTTTAAGAGATTATAATTCAATCTCATTTGTGTAACCAAAGACGAACTCATCTTATCACCACCGTTCGTTCAATATTATAACTTTTTAAGTACTTATTTTGGAGAAAAAAGTGCAAAAAAAAGATAAAAACTTTTCGTTTTTACCTTTAATCTTCTGTTACAACCCATGCGGTTGGAATATTTCGTAATCCTTCCGCACCTCCAGCAACTGGAGTATTGACAATTTCGTTATTGATAACAAGTGCTGAAGAACTACCTCCATCTAAGTTAGCAGCATTGTAAGCACCATAATTTTGCATTATTTCCGTAAGATCGACCATATCGGCTCCAAGTGATTCAGTACGACGACCATTAATTACTAAGAACAGTACGATTCCATCTTGTCTTTGACCGATAGCAGAACGAGGAGCAATTCCCCATCCACCGTTTCCTTTTACGAAGGATGGTTTACCATTGACAATCAAGAATGGTCCAAATTGGATAGCATCCCGCATTCCCATCTCTAATGCTTCTTTTTCAGAACAAGCACATAAAACAAATTTATTATCGTTTGTAAATCCAATAAATCCTCCACCTACTTTAGCAGTATCATAACGCCATACTACTTTACCGTTAGAAATAACGACTCCATGTGGTGTAGAGCCATTAGAATTCCAATCTGGATCATAAAAGCCACTTGCATTCATTGCGACAATTGCATTACTATTTTTAGCAATTACTTTTAAAGACTGACCTGTTTTTCCTAAATACTGAGTTGTTGCAATATGGACTTTAGAAGGATCATAGACTGCTACTAAAAATCCTTTGTAACCAGGTCCTTCGATATCGATAACTTTATACAAAGCACCTTCTTCGTGATCTAAAATTTCTTTTTCATATTGATTTGCATAAGTAGCAGCATTGTAATCCGGATTCGAAATCGTAATCAAATTCGGATCTGTCGATTCCCCAGATTCAATAACTGTATTATTTGCTAAAACACTTGCTATCGTATCATCACTGTAAAACCACTTACATAACCACTGATGTGTCATCGTAGTCATAGCAGTTGTAATCAAAGTTTCTCGAACGTAAGAAAAAGGTCCATACAGAATAAATAAACCGGAACTCATCAGAACAATTCCTGCCGAAACAAAAATCAAAAATGCTCGTTTAAATGCAATTCCTTTTTGCTCTTTCGTCTTCTTTACTTTTTCTTTTTTCGGTTCGCTCGTACCAATTTCTGTTACTTTTTTGCGAAACATCGAATCACCTCTAATCTCTACCTAAGTAAGTTCCATCCCCGTTGAAATCGATATAATCAGAATATTGATTGTTTTGATATAACTCAATCGGTTCTGTCGCAGTTTCATTATATAACTCGATTTGATCATTATATAAATTCATGTCTTTAATGAAATAGTTGACACTCGTTTCATATGCCGTCATATAAGAAGAACATTTACTGACAACGTCATCATCCTTGTAGGTGTGATTTGGGCAAAGCTCTTTTAAATCTTTTCCTGCTTCATCCATATCTTGTAACGTTTTTAAATATTCATTAAACAACGTATCATATGACTCTTTTAATGATGCGTAGTCTTCTAAAATAACATCTTGAAACATCGTGTCGTATACTTCTACCCGTTTATCAGAAAATACTGTGGCAGCATCACTAAAGTTACCAAATCCCGCAACAATTTTCTCGGAATTTTCCTTGTCTCTCATATTTTTTTCATTTTGGTCGCTAATAATGAATATTGCAACACCTAACAAAACTAAAATAACGCCAACGATAAAAACATACTTTCCGTACTTTTTCAAAAGAAATCACCTACTTTTTATTCTTTAAAAAATATATCATAAAATCCTGTATTTTACAACCTGCCAATCAATACCAAAAAAGATTTACTTTTTTAAATCTTTTTCTGTTTCCGCAACAATATAAATCGGACGATTCTTTACTTCTAAATATACTTTGGCCAAATATTCACCAATAATACCCGTACAGAACAAATTCACACCACCAACTAAGAAGATAATACAAGCAAGACTAGGCCATCCAGAAACAGGATCTCCAAAAGCAAGCGTTTTGACAACAATCACAACAATCATCACAAAAGCAATCAAACAGAACAATACACCTAAAAAAGCGGCAATTAACAACGGTTGAGTAGAAAATCCTACAATACCATCAATGGCATATGTAAATAATTTCCAAAAATTCCATTTTGTCGTTCCAGCAACACGTTCTTGATTTTCAAATTCAATCCACCTAGTACGAAATCCTACGAAACTAAATAATCCTTTGGAATAACGATTGTATTCTTTCATAGAAATAACAGCATCGACCATCTTACGACTCATCAAACGGAAATCTCTAGCACCCGGAACCATCTCTGTCTTAGAAAGTTTTCCAATAATTCCATAAAACCACTTTGTAAACAATTTACGGAAAAATGAATATCCATTCCGAGAAGTACTCTTTGTTGCACAACAATCATATTCACCTGACTCTAAAGTATCAAACATTTCCTCTAAAAGTTCTGGTGGATCTTGCAAATCGGCATCCATCGTTGTTACATAATCACCTGTCGCATTTTCAAGACCTGCATAAATTCCAGCCTCTTTGCCAAAGTTTCTTGAAAAAGAAATATAACGAACCCGATCATCTTTTTTAGCTAAATCGCGTAAAATTTCTAATGTTTTATCACGACTTCCATCGTTTACAAAAACAAATTCAAAAGAAGCTTTCTTCTTCATCTTATCCGTAATCTTATCTACGGCCTTATAAAATAATGGTAATGATTCTTCCTCATTATAACAAGGAACTACAATTGATATTTTTTTCATATAATTACTCCTTTTGTCACATGAATTAATTATATCATAAATATAAAAAAGATTAAAGATTGCTCTTTAATCTAAAATGGCATATACAAAATGATTATTATAATATTTTGAATTCATTGCCAACTGCTCATTAAAATAATCCAAACCAAGCTCCTCTGGTAACGTTGAAACATCAGAAAATAAATTAGTTCCCAAACCTAAACGATTTCCTTCAATACGAACTCCAATACTAGCTAAAATGGTTGGAAATAAATCAAACTGAGTAAATACTCTATTTTTTTCTTGAGTTGGCTCAATTGGTGAATTTAAAAACGTATTAAAAATTGTACGTTCATAACCATCATCAATTAATGTCTGTGCCCAAATTTGATCCATTGTTAAGTGATCTCCTGTTATAACTACTGTTGTATTATCATAAAAATCTTGTTCTTGTAACCAAGAAATAAAATTAGCAATCATTGTATCAGAACATAAAATTGCATTAGAATAATCATCATCAAACACAGCACTACAACTATCTTCTAAATATCCTCCCACAAAATGAGTATTTGCAGTTAATAATACCAAATTAAATGGTTGATCACCATTAGCTAAATCTAAAACACTTTCTTTGGCATAATCAAACATTTTAGAATCTTCGTATCCCCACCATACGTGATAATCCGAAGGAATTCTTCCTTCTTCTTTCGCTTCTATATAATCTAAAATTTCATATTGTCCATGGCTTTCAAACATCGTGTTGCGATTTGCAAATTCAATACTAGAACCAAGGACAAATTTCTGACGATACCCAGCATCTTTTAAAATATCTCCTAAAATAATTGCTCCTGGCATAAAACGATTGTATTTTTCTTCCGTATTATAATCCATATTAGCAGTTAATGGTAAACCTGACATCGTAGAAAATAAACCCGCTACAGTCCAACCTGTACCAACAACTGGATAAGCTCCACCAAATCCATCTGTATTGGAAAAATTAATATTATTGGAAGCTAATTCGCTTAAGTTTGGAATAATATTTCCTTCATCATAACCAGAATTTTTTGTAAACGCATAAGATGTTTCCAAAGACTCAACATAAATTAAAATCAAATTTCTCTTTTCTTCTGGGAATGACAAATTTTTCTTTGTTGGTTCCACATAATACTCTTCATAAAGCAGACTATAATTGCTTTTATCAATTGCATAATCAACAAAACCAATCTCTTTTAAAGAAGAATAAGATGCAAACATCAACAAAAGAAAACTAATTGGTAATATGTGTTTCGTTAAAAAAGTAATCCCAGGAATGGAAAACCTTTTTTCATAACCTTTAAAACAAACTTTTAAATAGCTATGGCTAGGGGCAAAAAACTTACGAACGATTAATAAACCAACCATAATTACAATAAAAATTCCTAATACCATCGGTATTGTTTGTTTAAAATACAAATAAAAGATATCATTATTAGAACCAATCTTAGGTCCAAATAGATGATATAAATATTGTTCAAAATCAGAATTACCAAATTGATTTACTAACCAAGAGGAACTGAAATTAAAATAATTAAGAACCATAGGAAATAACTAATTATGTTTTTTATTTTTTGCTTCATTCTTTCTACTACCCTTATCTACATTTTCTTTCTTTTCTACTTCAATCTTTATTTCTAATGTACGAGCAAAAATTTCATAAATAAATGGGTAAATAATTGCTTGTAAAATAGAAATCAACAAATATCGAATTGAAAAAGAATTTGTAAACACATTCATATCAACAAAAGAATATCCATAATCAAAAAAGATATTAAAAATTGCTAAAGTTCCTAACGTAATAAACATTAAAAAAACAAAATAAGTAAGAACTAAAAAACTATTTTTGCGTTCTTTTTTACTAATTGTATTTAAAATAGCCGTTGCTAAACACGCTGGTGTAAAAATACAAATAAAAGCATAAAACATATAATACCTCACTACTTATTTTTTTTCTTTTTTTTAGAAGGTGTTTCTTTAACCTCTTTTTTTTCTTCAGGTAAAGAGCCCATTTGAGCTAAATAATAAGCATTACAAACAGTTTCGGGATCACCAATTTGAATTACGTTTCCGTGTTCTAACCATATAACCTTATTACATAATTCTTTAATACTATCGATAGAATGAGAAACATATAAAACAGTCGTACCACCTTGAATCATACTCATCATTTTGTTTCTACTTTTTTCTTGGAACTTAATATCTCCTACAGAAAGAATTTCATCAACAATTAAAACTTGTGGATCAACAACAGTTGCAATAGAAAAAGCTAATTTGGCTGTCATACCAGAAGAAAAATTCTTAACTGGTACATCAATAAAATCTTTTAATTCAGAAAACTCCACTATTTCATCAAATTTTTCATCAATAAATTTTTTAGAATATCCTAAAACAGCACCATTTAAGTAAATATTTTCACGAGCAGTAAGTTCCATATCAAATCCTGCTCCTAATTCAATCATTGGTGCAATACTACCATTAACAACAACTTTTCCCTTTGTTGGTTTCATAACACCACTAACAACTTTTAAAAGCGTACTTTTACCGGCTCCATTACTTCCAATTAAGCCAACAACTTCACCAGGGTTAACATGAAAAGACACATTATTTAATGCCGTAAAAGCAGAACTCTTTTTTTTCTTTTTAAATCTCGGATCAAAAATAGAAATAAACAATTGTTTCATTGAAAAATTTTTTTCGATTCCCAAATCAAACTTCATTGTTACATTTTTAACGTCTATCATTTTCATTCCACCTCCTAAGCATAATATATGAATTTATCTTGATTTTTCTTAAAAATCAAAGCTCCTAAAGCAACAAACACAATTGCATATACAGTCATACCAATTAAGTCACCTGTTGCAGGACATCTACCAAACAAAATAATTTCACGTGCCCCATTAATAAACATATATAATGGATTTAAATGAAATATTGGTTGTAAAGTTGCCGGAATAATTGAAATATCATAGAATACTGGTGTAACATAATTCCATATCATAACAATAATTCCATAAATATAAAACATATCTCTTAAAAAAACAGAAATAGTAGATAAAATAAATCCTACTCCTACTGTAAATAAAAAACCACATAAGAAAACATATAGAAGTAACAAATACCAAAAATTAATTACACATCTAGTTTCCCCAGAACCAGTAAACAAAATTAAAAATAATAAAGGAATCAATGTTAATAAGAAATTAATTCCCACAAATAAACATTTTGACAATGGAAATATATACTTTGGAATATAAACTTTTGTCATTAATGGAAAGTTAGTAACAACACTCGTCATTGCAGAATTACTAGCTTCATTGAAATAGTTAAACATAACGTTACCAATCATCAAATAAACCAAATAATTCACTCCATCAACTTGAAAACGAAACATTTGAGAAAAAACGATAGCCATTACAGCAGTCATCAAAATAGGATACAACAAACTCCAAATAACCCCTAATACACTTCGTTTATATTTAACTTTAAAATCTCTAGATATTAATTGCTGCATTAAAAATGAATACTTTTTAAAATTTGCAACAATATTTTTTATAGCAACTGTCATAAATGCCTCCTTTAACGCATGCATATAAAATTATA
>OMFY01000588.1_pt1 | contig 18446 bp, 10 predicted proteins | sample 1645701 | NCBI WGS metagenome assembly OMFY01 (sample SAMEA103958111, study PRJEB25191) | human gut metagenome | biome: human-associated habitat [ENVO:00009003]; feature: intestine environment [ENVO:2100002]; material: feces | place: Germany | collected 2013/2015
CCGCTACACGGAAGAACTTCAAGACCTTCTGTAAGGGCAAAGGACGAATTGCCAAAAAACTATTCTGGCATGGCAGCCGGACGGAGAACTGGTGGTCTATCCTGCGCACCGGTCTGGTGCTGCGGCCCACCAACTCTGTCATTAACGGGAAGATGTTTGGCTACGGCCTGTACTTTGCACCTAGGGCCCGGAAGTCGGTTGGCTACACCTCCCTGCGCGGCTCCTATTGGGCCGGCGGCCATTCCAACTATGGATTTATGGCCCTGTATGAGGTCGTGTACGGCAAGCCCTACGATGTTTCGGACAACGCCGGGCTCTCTGACATGAATTATGAGAAACTCCAGAAGCGGGCCCCCGGCTGCAGCTGCCTGCACGCCCATGCGGGACGGGCGCTGCGGAACGATGAGGTCATCGTATATCGGGAGGATCAAACGACGATCAAGTATCTGGTCGAGCTAAAGGCCTGATCTGACTGCTCCCACCCCTTACGGAGCGAGCTTTTCCGCGGTCCCCTTTCTAACAAAGAAAAGTATGGTAAGACTATAATATTAGGGGTATAAGATAGGAAGGATTGAACATTATGGAACAAAAGGTTATTAAACAGATGAATAACTGGTTAGGGAATCGAGTCGAAGCCTTTTCTGATGAAGATCTGAGAGAGATGTTTCTTGAAATCTCAGATTTTCGACGCACTGGACTGCTCACTGGCCCATCTAAACTAAGGAAGTTTGAGCGCGAGTTTTCCGACCATGTTCAGAATCATGATGGGTACTTGCGTACGGTTGAAGACGCTGTCCTTTTTGAGATGGCTCGGCGTTTCTACAATCAGGTTATTTTTTAAGAGGAGATGAAATCATGGAAAAAGGGATTTGGTTTACAAAATGGACCGCGGGAAAGCCCGCTCCGTAAGGGGTGGGAGCAGTCAGCACTGGTGTGACCCAATCGGGAAGATTGAGCGGCTTCAGGAAGCGCTGGCGAAAATCAAGCACATCGCTCAGTTTCCCTGAGCAGGATGCCCATCGATGAACTAATTTAACGCAAAGGCCCCTCTCATTTTTGGGAGGGGCCTTCCTCTATGCGTACAGACCAAATCGCTGTCTCTTGAGAGGATCAGAGTGCTCGTGAGATCTGCCCGTTTGCGCAAACAGCGAAGACAGCTCATCGCCTGAAATAACAATGGAGCACTTTCTCTGCGAAACGGTTTCGCAAAAAGGCGATTCTGAAAACCATACACGAGCTCCCAGAGGGAGCGCGTGCTACAAGAGCGTTGGAAGGGCAAACGACTTGTCGGCAATTTTCTTCGTTAAAAAAGACTCCCCCCCTGCCCTTCTCCTCAAAAAGAAAGTTTGGTTTCCTTTGCCGTCGAATGAAGTCCGGCAAATTGGCATGCTATCGTTTTAGATGACGATTAGTAGAAAAAGAGACTCCGCGACTTGGGGGCTTTTGGTATACAGAATGGAATGGCGGAAATTTGCATACGATTGATCATTCCTCCAATTTGGGATGAGAGACCGATGAGGGACATCTTAGGGGGAACAAGTAGGATAAGGAGAAACACAAAAACGCAGGGTCCTCCGGGATCCTGCAAAAGGATATAAGCAAAACAAACAGGGTGCAAACAAGCCCCTTTTGCAGAGCGAATGGCTTGTGACTGCTGCCGTCCTCTTTCTACCATGAAGGAGGTACGATTTCTATGTTGGACAACAATATTGTGGCAGTTATAACCAATATTCTTGCGCTGGTTATCATGCTGGCGTTTGCCGCGAAGGCATTGCTGATCTTCTCTCAGGTGTTTGTGGCCATCGGCCGGATGATTCTTGGTTTTCTGCACGCTGTTAAGCGTTGGAGGGCTGAGTGCCGGAAGAAGGAGTTTTTGAACACCTGCCAGATGATGGCAAATATGATAGAAACGCTGTCCCCAGCCATTTGCGAGATGGCCAAGAACGGCGTTTCCATCAACCTTGATGTGGCAGCTCTCTTTCGCTCTGCAACGGAGTCCCAATCCAACCAGAGGAAAGAACTGTCGCATTCCATTAAGAAGATGCTCCTTGCACTGCTCAAGATGGCGCTTGCCGCGCTGTTGAGGGCACTGCTGAACATCGCCTCTAAGGCGCTGCTCGAAAAGCTCTTCTAAGTCCCCATCCACCAATTTGGAGGATGGCAGCCTGTTGTCAGCAGGCTATTTGCATAGTATGCAAATTGGAGAATTTCTATTGGCGAAAGCCCCAATATCGTCCAACTTTATGGCTTGTCATAAACAGCTTCCGGGGTTCCTGGAAGCTGTTTCTTTTTGTTGCTGGGGCCGGAGGAAGGTCTTTTCTAACGAAGAAATGTGGCGCATGGATTTCTCTCTTGCCGAGGACCCTTGCTGCAGGCCGGCTCCTTTCGGAGCCTATCTATGGTCCGTGAGACCTGCTTGTTTGTGATTTTCGGACGAAAGTTGTGTGGCTGCGGCGGGCGCCCAAACAGCAGGGCAAAACCTCCCTGTCCGCGGAACAACCCGCCCCCTCTCCCCTATCATCGCGCATCTGCCATGGAGCGGCAACCTCTCCCATAAACAAAAAACAGCTCCCAGACTGACCATCACAGCCAGCCTGGGGGCTAATGTTCTTCAATTAAGCGGGTTCCTCGGTATCCTGCACAGGCTCATCTGCCGCGACCTCGGCCACCTTAAAGTATGCATCAGTCACCAGCTTGTACAGCGCCTCATATGGCGCCGCCTGAAACCGGAAATACCTGGCCGGCCGCCGGCCGCCCTGCAGGGTATAGGTAGGCAGCTGGACGACATAGGCGGGCGGATCAATGGCCTTGATGACAGCGATCCGGTTGAGCCGGAGCTCGCCATCAACGGTCACGGAGACCATGGCCTTCACCGGAATATGGTTGTCAGGGAACTTATGCAGCTTCAGCCGGCTGAACACAGGCAGCCGGAACTCCTCCACCGTCTCAAAGGTCTTGGTGTAGTCGTTGACCTGGGCTTCCACAGCCTCGGCCAGCGTCTCCTCCACGGCCTTGTGCATGACGGCCCGGAACTCTGGGCTGCTGGGGTTGAAGGGATTGAGGGTAGTCCCACTTTTGGTATGCACGACCGGCATCCGCAGCTGGTTGCCCTCATCACCATCCCGGGGCTTCAGCAGGTGCATATTGACGACCCGGATACCATTGTCGAACAGCAGCTCGGCGGTAGCCAGGACCACAGAACTCCGGTCCTTGGGGCGGATGACACGACACTCGACGATTTTCATAAGACATTATCTCCTTTTTATCTCCGGCCCTATGCCGGGGCCCCCTTTTCAGAAGGCCCCGAGCAGGCCGGTTGTTTGATGGCCGGGCTTAGTACCCGGTCTTGGGCAGAGTGCTGGGCAGCTTTCCGCCGCCGTTGCTGTTCACCACATTGGTTGTGCAGAGGGCCGACTCAGTCTTCCAATAGCCGTTATACTGGCCGCCGCACTCAGAGCGCATCATAATGATGTACCCATTGGGCACAGTTGGCATCACATACCCGTAGAAGACAGGGGCGCTGGTCACTTTGAAGCCGGCAGGCACGGTGCCAAACTCAAACCGCACATCGGTGACATATTCTCCACTCTGGACATCCAGAGCCAGGGAGGACAGGTCGTACTGGTAAGAGCTGGCCGAGCTGAGGCCGGTGGCCATGGGCCGGTAGTCGTTCATGTTGGTCTTATAGCTGATGTTGTAGGCAACATCAGAGGACCACTTGCCGGTAAACAGGGTCCCGCCGCGGACGGCGTCCGTGGGGATCGTGATGTTGAGGAAGAAGTTGTCCAGGCGGTCGCCGGAGTCATTGTTGGCCGCCTTGAACAGGTACTTGGAGAAGGCCCCGGCGCTGGCGTTGGCGTTGCCGGCCACCGTATGGGTGACCTTCAGGTTCATGGGCGCGGCCTGATATTCGACTCGGACCACATCATTGTTGATTTTGATGTACACCTCAGTCTCCTTGCCGGACAGGCCAAAGTAAGGAGCGGGCGACTTCTCGCGGATGATGTAGCGTCCGATGGGCAGGCCGGGCGAAGCGGCGACACCATAGGAGTCAGTCTCAATGGTAGCCAGCACCGCATAACTGAACGGGTCGTAGATCTCGAACACGGCGCCCGGCAGGTTGCTGCCGGCAGCCAGGTCCAGAGTCGCGTTGTAGGCGGTGGAGGTCAGATGCACCTGGATCTGGCCCGCCTGGTTGTAGAGCTTCCACACGACCTCGGCGGTCTGCCCGTTGAGCACCTCAATGGTCTTGGGGATAGTATCCGCCGTATAGCCATTGGGTACCGAGATCATATTCAGCGTGTAGGTCCCATCCACCAGGGCGCCCCGCAGGGTGACATAGCCCTCATTGTTGGTGGTGTACTCGTCGACGATCTTGCCGGAGCTATCCTTGAGGGTCAGCTTGACCCCATAGATGGGAGCGCCGGATGTCCCATCGACCACCTTTACACGCATGCTGGAGAGCTGGGTCAGGACAAAGTCCACGATGGTGGGCTGGTCGGCCTTGACCTCCACATTGCGCTTGGCGCACAGGGAGTAGTTCTCATAGCCCTTGGGCAGGCGGGTCTGCTCGATGACATACCAGCCGGGCTCAAGGTCCACATAGACCAATCCAGCCTTGTCGGAGGTGTAGGTGCCGACGACGGAGCCATCCAGCTTGGTGACCTTATACTCCACGCCGGGCACCATGGCGCCCGTCTGGCTTACAGAGGTCCGGATCTGGACGCCGTAGGTCTTTCCAAACTGGAACCGGACCTGGGCGGTGCCGTCGCTGGTGATCTCCACATTCTGGCTCTGGTTGACCTCAGAGAGCGTGTAGCCATCTGGGGCCTTGGTGACTGTCACCACATACCAACCTGCGTCCAGGCCAGGTACACGGATGATGCCCGCAGTGTCGGTAGCGTAGGTCCCGACCCTGGTGCCATCGATCGTGGTCACTTCCACTCGCATACCGGCAAGGCCCTTCTCCGCGGCGTCCACGCCGTAGATGTTCAGGGTGCCGCCGGCGTTGAATACCAGCCGGACATTGACCGCTACGCCATTCTGGATCTGCACGGTCGTCTCGGTCACATTGGGGGTGTAGCCATCCGGGTTCTTGATGACCTTGATCACATAGTACCCGGAGGTCAGCTTATCAGTCTGGACGACGCCCGTGTTGTCGGTGGTCCAGGTATTGATGAGCTCGCCGTTCTGCCGCCAGATCTCGATGACCACGCCAGCCAGGGGCTGGTTGGACTGGTCCACCGCGTTGACGGTGATGCCGGCATAGGGGGTATCGGTAAAGGTCGCGTGGGCAAACTCGCTGTCTTTCACATGGACCAGCTGGGAGGGAGCATCCATCTCATAGCCTGTGGGGGCTGCCAGCTCCTCCACTGTGTACATACCAGGAGTCAGGCCGCCCACCAGGGCAAGGCCATCCTCATCGGTGACATATTCGCCGATCACAATGTTATCCGAGTTCCGGGTGACCTGGAACCGGGCGTTGGGCAGCGGCGCGGAGGTGACTCGGTCCAGCTTTTCGATGACGATACCGGAGGTCACATTCTGGAAGACCACCGTGCGGGTCTCATTGGAGACCACAGTTGCGCGGATCTCTGTCTCCGTCATCGTGTAGCCATCCGGGGCGTAGGTCTGCTTGACGATATAGTCGCCGGCAGGCAGGTTGCCCCAGATGATGGTTCCATCGTTGCCGGTAACGCCCTCCATGATCATCTCACCAGTCTTGGCTACGATCAGCTGGAACCGGCCGTTGGGCAGCTGGTGCCCGTCCGCCTTATCCTCCAGCCGGACAATCAGGGACCCGTAAGCCAGATCCTCGAAGGTGACCCGGTTGATTTGACCTGCTTTGACTGTGATCGTCTTTTCCGTCACATTGGGCAGTTCATAGCCATCCGGAGCCGCGACCTCGCGCACGATATAGTGGCCAGGCTCGATGGGCCGGATCAGGGCCTCGCCCTGGGCGTCGGTGGTGTAGCGTCCGATGAATGCTCCATCTGCATGGTAGACTTCAAACACAGCGCCAGCAACGCCGCGGCCAGTGTCTGCGTCACCCTTGAAGATGACCAGAGAAGCCATAGGCGCGTTCTCCACCACCAGGGTGGCCAGCTGGCCCTCCACCACTTCGACACGGTGGACAGTCTCGTCCAGCAGATAGCCGTCCGGCTGCTCCACTTCCTTGACATAGTACACTCCGGGGGTTGCGATCGGATAGGTGGCGGTACCAGTGGTGTTGGTGGTGACCTCGCCCAGTACACGGCCCTCGGCAGTCCGGATCTCAAACTTGGCGCCCATCAGGGGCTCGTCGTCGACCGTAGACACCTTGGTTACCATGATGCCGGTGAGCGCTGTATTGGTGACGCGCAGGATGCTGGGCGTATCAGGCTTGACCTCCACATGGTGGTGGGTCTCATCCAGGATATAGCCGCAGGGAGCCTTGATCTCGGTGACAATGTAGTTGCCAGCGGGCAGAGGCTCCGTAAAGGCAATACCAGCCCGATCTGTGGTGTAGGTGCCGACCACCCGGTTAGTGTTCAGCTCCTTGACTTCAAACTCAGCGCCCTCCAGGTACTTGCCGCTGACCGAGTCAGTCTTCAAGATTTGGATGGAGCTGTCCTTGTGGTTTTCGATGATGACGACAGGCTTCTCGCCCTCCGCCACTTTGACCTCAGTGCGCTCATTGACGATTGTGTAGCCGTCCGGGGCCTTGGTCTCGATGAGATAGTAGGTGCCGGGGCCCACATTTACGGTGACAAACGAACCGGTGGGGTCAGTCTGATAGTTGCCGAGCAGCTTATTGTCCTGGTCCCGCAGCTCAAACTGTGCGCCGGCCAGCGGGTTCTTGGTGGTCGCATCCACCTTGCGGACTGTAATGCCGCTCTCGGGGGTGTTGGGAACGGTGATGGTGGTGGGCTGGCCCTCCTTGATCTCGACCCTGAACTCATCCTCGTTGAGCACATAGCCAATGGGGGCCTTGAGCTCCCTCAGGATGTACCAGCCAGGCTCGATGCCAGTGAGGTTGGCCTTGCCGTTGGTGCCAGTAATGAAGGGATCGCCGATCTGCTTGCCGTCCATGGCAAACAGTCCAAACTCAGCGCCGGCCAGCGGCACCTTGCTCTGGGCGTCCACCTTCTCCACCACCAGGGTGGTCTTCTCGTAGTTCTTCAGCTGAAGCAGCGTGACCTCGAAGTTCTCCACCCGCACCTGATGCCGGGTGCTATCCAGCAGGTAGCCCTCCGGGGCTTCGATCTCCTGGACATAGTAGTAGCCGGCTTCCAGGCCCGGCACCCGGATGTAACCATCCTTGCCGGTCACATAGTAGGGTTCCTTGCCCACAGGAGAACCGTCCAGACGCGTGACCGTGAACTTGGCGCCCTCCAGGGGCAGACCGGACATGGCGTCCTGCTTGAGGATGGCGACGCCGCCCGGCTTATTGTTCCGGAACAGGACTGTCGCAACCTCGCCGGCCTTCAGGGAGACATTCTGCTTGGGGTTTTCGCTGAGCAGGTAGCCCTTCGGGGCCTCGATCTCCTCGACCACATAGTCGCCGGGGAGCAGGTCGCCGATGCTGGCCAGGCCGTCCAGGCCCGTCTCCAGCCGCTCTTTGATGACCTCGCCGTTCACACGGCTCAGCTTGAACACGGCTCCGGCCACAGGCAGGCGGGTCTGCTCATCCTCCTTGCGGATGTACAGGGTCGTCTTGCCGTCGTTGCCGAAGACCAGGAACACAGGCTCTGTCTGTCCGACGCGGATCTCAAAGGTCTGGGGCGTAGAGTCAATGATGTGCCCGTCCGGGGCCTCCACCTCTTTGACCACATAGGAGCCAGGCTCCAGGCCATTGAGGGTGGCGTAGCCAGTGGACCCGGTGACCAGGTCGGCGATGAAGTTGCCGCCGGCAGTGGTCACCATGAAGCGGGCGCCTGCCAGGGGCAGGCCAGTCTGGTTATCCTTTTTCAGGATGATCAGCTGGGTGTCCTGATAGTTGTGGTAGTTCACAACGACCGTATCATGGGCGTTCACCAGCTGGACCAGCCGGGGTTCGCTGTCAATGATATAGCCGTCCGGGACCCGCGTCTCAATGATCTGGTACCAGCCGGGGACTGCGTCAGGCAGATGGATGATACCGTTGGAATCAGTGGTAAAGGTGCGGGGCTCGTTGCTGGTATCGGTGGAATCGTTGCCATCGCCCAGGTACCGGATGGAGAATTCCACTCCAGCCAGCGGCTTGCCGGTGATGGCGTCGTGCTTGGTGATGGTGAGGCCCTCCCGGGGCTCATTCTCCACCGCGATCTGGATGACCCGGTCGCTCATGGAGGTGACGGTGATCGTCCACTCATGGGGGTCCGGCATATCGTATCCGGTGGGCGGGGTGAGCTCTGTCAGCTTGTAGGTGCCGTTGGGGAGATCCTTGAACAGCAGCTCGCCGTTGTCGTCGGTGGTACCCTCACGGCTGACGGTGCCGCCGGCGGCCGGATCGTCCAGGTTGATGGACTCCAGCTTGAACTTGGCGTCTGCCAGCCTCCAGGAGTTGGAGGCGTCCGACTTGACGACCAGCAGGTCGCGGTAGTGGGTATCCGTGAAGTCGAACTCCAGCAGTGACTGGCCGGGCAGGAGCTGCTTGGTTACGGTAAACCCGGCTCCGCCATCAGACTCTGGCTGCGGGTCGCGGTTGTACTTGTCAGGCATCACTGTCTCAGTGACAGTGACGGTCCAGCCGCGGTCCCAGACGATATCGCCGATAAACTCGGCATAGTCGTCATAGGTGATCCAGATCTCGCCATTCTCGTCCGTCTGCTTGGTGAGGTTGAAGCTGGCGCCGGCGTCGATCTGGATATCGAAGGTGGTGCCAGGGAGCATTTCCTCAGTCTCGCGGTCCGATTTGCGGATGACGATCTCAGGGTACTTGGTGTCGGTAAAGACGAAGGGGGCCAGCTTGGTACCACGGCTGATCTCCGCGGTCTGCCAGTTGGTATCATCGATCAGATAGCCCTCCGGGGCCTCTACCTCACGCACCTGGACAGTCCAGGAGTCCTGTTTGTCGTTCTTGAGGAACTCGCCGTAGACATCGTGGTTGATGATGATGGTGCCGTCGGGGCCAGTGGGGCCAAAGCGGCCAAGATTGGTTCCGTCCACCATGACCTCGAACACCGCGCCGGCCAGAGGCTGGTCGTTGCCGGCAGCAACCTTCTGGATCACGATTTCGGGGTAGGTGTAGTTCACGAAGGTGAGAGTATGGATGAGTACATCGTTATCTCCCTGTCTGATGGTAATGCTCTGACAGGCCCAATACGGGATCAGATAGCCATTGGGTGCCTGGACTTCAACAAAATCGTAAGTACCGGGCTCCAGCCCATTGCCATCGGTGCCGGCGAAGGTGAAGGTACCATCGCCGCCGGTGGTGGCACTGTCAATCTTGGCGCCGTTCAGGTAGATGTCGAACACGGCGCCGGGCAGGCCGTTGCCGCCCTCATCCACCTTCTGGATAACGATTGAATGCTTGGGTTCGTTCACGAAGGTGATAGGACCGCTGGAGTAGGGCTCTTCCACGCCGTCGCCGTCCTTATCCTCTAGCCAGAGGCGGAGGTTCTGGGCGGTGTTGTCCTTCTCATAGCCCGGAGGCGGGATCTTCTCAGTCACCGTGTACTCGCCAGGTTCGATATAGTTCTCACCAGTGGGGTCCGTCCACTGAAGTTCCAGCGAACCGGTTTCGTCGCAGGCGATATCCATGTCGACAGCGTTGGGGGTCAGCTTCTTGAAGTTGAAGGTCGCAGGGCCGATGCCGTTGCCGTTTTGGTCCACCTTGTTAACCACGCCGGAGGGCGGTTCCCCACCCTCGCCGTTCTTGATGGCCGCGCCGCCGTTGACAGCCGCTGCGGTCTCCTTGGTGGCGTTGTTGGTGGCGCTGACGGTAACGGAGTATCCTTTGCCGTTGGGGACATAGCCGTCGGGGGCGGAAGTTTCTTTGAGATAGAAGGTCTTGGTAGATGAGTTCATATACTCACTGACATCTACATATGTCCATTCATCGGCTGTTGTCTGAAACGATGTCAGCTTATCTGTGTAGCCAGAATCGCCATATACTCCAAATGTAGCCCCACTCAGGCTTTTGCCACTCATGTCCGTTTTCTTGATCTTGAGCCAGCCATCTTTAGGAATATCAATGTCCTTCGGCATGATAATAACCATGGGCTGATAATAACTCTTATTGGTATCCGGCTCATAGACATAGACATCCCAATCACCATAGACACCTTTCGCATAGTTGTCTACAGCCCCCTGGATCCAGCCCATAACATCTTCTACAGGGCTGGTCGGGACACCCTTGTGGATCGAGAGAGTTGCTGTGCGGTTGCGCTCCTCGGCAAGCATGCGCTGATTTGCCGGATCAGTCAAATTGCTGATCTTGCCTGCTCCAGCCAACCATACGGCCGCCTGCGGAACCGATCCACCCAAAGCCCTGCTGGCTGGCGGCCAGTAGTTGTTCTCGCTGCCGCGTTCTTCCTTGGCGATCTGTGCCTTATATGCTGCGGATGTTCCAGGGTATCGCTCATCCAGCTCCATCGAATAGAACCAGTTCCAAGCGTACTGTGCAAGGACCGGCATGCAAAATGCATACTTTGTTTCGCTGATTGGAGTCGGGTTAATGTACTTCACATGGGGGCTGTATTCCTTGCTGTGGTCACCACAAAATCCACCAGTGAGCTGCCCATTGGCCTCAAAAACCAGATTTCTCGGGATCACTTTCCCCAAAACAGGAGAAGTATAATCATCGAAGAACTCGGTTTCCCCACGGTTAATGGTAACGACATCATCTGGGCCAGATCTGGCATCGGCAGCATTCGCGGGAACTACCAGATTGGATACCGGAAGAAGCCCCAGTACCATAACGAATACCAGAAACAGCGTCATCAGACGCTTTGGGATCGTAACTTTCTGCATCGTTTTGGATTCCTCCTTTTAGAGATTGCGGCTCTGCAGTTGCCGCAGTCGATTTTTGGCTCGTTTGAGAGGAAATGCTGCATTTTCATGGAACCAATCATATTTATCACCACCTCCTCCCTTGACCATTTGCAACTATTATATGCAGTTACTCTGAAACTCATTTTCAAAACAGGGTCGCTATCGGTTCCAGAGCTTCGCAATAGGCTGTAGGACAGCTCTTTGCTATATCTATATTGTATGCAAGGTGGATTTGGTTCATTGGCACAGAAAATCCTGGGTAGCTCACTGGCCTCATCGAGACAATTTTGAAGTTCGAGGATCTTTTCTAGCGAAGGATGTGTAAGGAGTGGCTTTCTTGCTGGAAATACCACCGCAGCCGGTTCCCTCACTGGAACCTGTGTGTGATCCGTGCAGTTCCGCCGTTTCGAACAACAATTGACTGCCTCCGCCGTTTTCGTAAACAGGCAGGTCTCACGGACCCCTGCGTAGGCTCCGAAAGGAGCCGGCCCGCAGCCACCACATGACCTTCTTCAAAGGTCACAGCTTCTGGCAAGAAAGAAGTCCATGAGCCATTTTTTCTTCGTTAAAAAAGGCCACACACCTAGGTTTCCTCTGGAAAATTACAGCTGAAATTTCCCGCATAAAACGAAACAGCCTCCGAAAATCGGAAGCTGCTTGTAAACGCTATTCGGTAGTTTCGAGATGATATTTTCCTGAACTAATGCAGGTTCCCAAGCAGGAACCTTTGAGGGCGCACAATAGCGCCAATAATTTCTGTCCCATTTGCATACTATGCAAATAGCCTACTAGCTAGGCTGCCATCCCCTTAATTAGGAGCTGGCGGGACTCTTGGAGATCTTCTTCAGCTTGGCCGTCAACCAAGCCTTGAAGACTCCCAAGAGCAATTTTGGCAGAGTAGCGCCATGGTTAGGCTGGAGTCCCATCACAGCGCGCACATAATCTGCCAGTTCGATGGAAGCACCGCTCTCGGACATCTTTGTGATGTCCTTGGGCAGTGCTTTCGTCGTTCCTCTGAGGATTTCGTTGGCCGCAGCCAACTTTCTAATCTCGCGGGCAACCCGCTTTTCAGCGTGCTCATCTAAAATAGAGAGCAACCTTTCCAAACGGGCAAGAACGCCGTCCGAGAAGTCAGCCATCGGCTTCCGCAAGATCCTCATGACAAACGAGATCACAACAGCGCAGAAAATGATGTTAGTCCAGGTCATATATATCACGCAACTTTCTTTCAGAAAGTAGAATGACAGCCGACTCTGGGCTATTCGCTCTGCAAAAGGGACGCATCCCTTTTTGTTTGTTGATCTCCTTGCGCAGACTCCTTGCTGGAACCTGCGTTATTTTTGTTTTCCCCTTTTGCCAGCTCGTTCCCCCTTAGAAGTCCCTCGTCGGTCTTTCTTCCCAAAATTGGAGGAACGGTTAATCGTATGCAGATTGCCGCCATTCCATTCTTCACTCTTGGAGACTGCAAATTGCGAGGCCCTCACGAATATCCGTTTTACATGAAAATACCGGAAAAATAGAGATCAACCTCATCTAACCACTGGAAATGGCGAAACAAGCAGCAAAAGAAGATGCCCCCAAGGAAATCCTCGGGGGCATCGTTTGTTGTATGGAACTCCATGAGATTGTGGTTAGCATATGTCTTTTACAAACTCGTTTATATCCTCATCTGTTGTCAAATAGTCACCATCTATCATATATCCATCAAATGACGGATCGGGTGTATTAACAGGGACAGTACCTCTTGTATCAAAATCAATTGCGGCAACCCATGAAACACCATATTCTGCAGGTTTGCATTTTCTCACTACGGCGACCCTTTTGTCTGTGTTTGACACATCTATAGACAAATCATCCCGAGAGAGTGCCCAAAGAAAGGTCCTCCTTAATATAGATTTGAGTTCTCCGTATTTGTGGGGATATGAAGATGCCCCCGAGGGTTTCTCGGGGGCATGCAGCATCGGAATATGGGAGGTAAATAACCTTACTTTTTGCTTATCGGTATCCGACATCATAATTGCTAGTTGAGAATCTCTCAACCCGCTCAAAATCACCGCTCCACAAACAAATGATCCAGTAAGAGCTTCCCCCTCCAACTGCGTTCGCCGCAGACATATAACTATAATTATCCTTCATCAGAGATTTCTTATGAGCAGGGGAATTCATCAATGAATTAAATGCCCTTTGAACCGAAAATGCCCCCTTATTGCATACCTCATTAGCAAAACTTCCCTCTGGGCGATCATGGGAGAAGTCACTCACCAGCTCATAGCAACGCTGAAGCGTATGCTCCTCGGCTGCATCGCTGGGAACCCAGCTCAGAGGCGTATGACCCTCGGCCGCTCGAGCATCATTCACGAGCTCCAGGAAGCCATACTGCAATGTGGCGGTTCCAATATCCACATCGGTGGCTCCGGTATAATATCCATTGTTGGATACAACATCGGAGTTGCCATAGGTGGGATAATCGTCCTTCTTACCGATGCCAGAAGCCACACCAGCCGCCGCGGTGGCCCCACTGGACAGCTTCTGCCCCAGCTCGGTGCTGGTGGAAGTATCAGATTCATCAGGAGTCGCAGGGGTGGTTGTTCCTGTTCCAGAAAATACATCATACATCCGGCACAGTACCGCAGCAGCCTGACCACGGTTCATCAGGGCGCTGCCATTGAAAGTACCCTTGTCGTCCACACCGCTGATGATGCCAGCGCTTACCATGGCCATCAGAGCATCCTTATAGTTGTCGGGGATACTCTTCCAGTCGGCAATGCCGGCCTGTACCGCGGCGGCATCATAGCTGGGGACCTTATCATATATGGTCATGATATTGAAGAGGATCTGCGCCATATTATACCGGTTGACCGGCTCATTGGCGATCTCATGGATATCGGAATCAATGATGGGGGTTCCTACGCAATAACTACTGTCGCCCCTCATCACCGCCATGCAGGGTACATACCATTCAACCATCGATGGATCCCCTCCGTACGCAGAGATCAGGTAGGGGTCAACAGACCGGCCCAGCATAAGAGCGAATTGACCATAAGTCACATTGTCCGCCGGACCAAATTTCCCGTTGCTGTAGCCTGCGATCCAGCCATTTTCCGAGGCCCGATTTACAGATGCGTAGGCCCAGTGGGAGGTGGGGACATCGGGAAAGGTGGGTTTGCTGGTCGTGGCGAAGATGCCAGCGAAGATGCTGATCAGCATGGCCGCTGCCAGCAACAGGGAAATGCGCTTTTTGTTGTTCGTTGCTTTCATGTTGAAAGGTCCTCCTTAAATAATATTTCGGTTCTCCGTTCTTGTGGAGAACTAGATCCCTTGCCTCTTCACTAATATTATATGCACTTTCCCAAAATAATATTTTGTGGATGAATTTGGGCCAGGTCTTTTTTAGCGAGGAGAGGCGGCGAGGGGTTTATTTTTTTGCTGGAGGCACTCAATGAATCCAGCCCCCTCCGGGGGCCTATGTATGGTCCGTGAGGTAGCTCAGCCCTGGCTCCGACAGTCCACAACCGCCTCGACAAACACCTGCTCTTCCTCTATATAATATATCACCTTGTACCATTTAGCAATATTTGCCTTGTGGTACAAGTTCGGCGGGAGGTTGGGGTCGTCGCAGGGCGGATAGAGATAGGGGTTGGCCCCGAGCTGTTTCACCAGTGCCCGAAATTCCTCCAGGAGCCGCCGGGCAGCCGGCTTACTCACCCTGGCGATGAAGGCTGCGTGGATATAAGTTGCCGCTGCAACCTGGGGTTAAACTGGACGCTGTACTTAGGCATCTCCAGCCGCATCCTCGATAGCCCGCTCCATGCTGGCCAGCACCTCGTCAGCAGGGACACACTCCACCCCCTGCTCCCGGTCCCGCTTCGCCCGCAGCAGGTCGGCGCAGAGGGACCGTTCAGAACTCATGCTGACATTTTCCATATCATCGCCATCCTTCCACGAAATGGAAAGCTGCTTCTTATTCTTTGCGCAGCCGGTCGGATACAGACTAATCTTGGGGAGACAGTTCTCCAGTATGGGATGCCAGAGCTTCGATACGGTGGTCTTGTGTCAATATTTCCATCTGGCTGATGGCGATGGCGTTGAGCTTTGCCAAGCGCTCGGCCTGAGACATCCCTTCTCCGATAAACACCGCATTCAGATTTTCCAGATTGGACAGGCAGACCAGCTGAGAGACATTGGCGTAGTCACGGATATTCCCTTTCAGATCCGGATGGCTATCCCGCCACTGCTTTGCAGTCATGCCGAACAGAGCCATGTTCAACACATCGGCTTCACTGGCATACACCATGGAGACTTGCTTTGCGGAAAGCTCCGGCGGAATCAGGTTCTCCTTGATGGCGTCTGTATGGATGCGGTAGTTGATCTTGGCTAGGTTTCGCTTGATGTCCCAACCAAGCTGTTTCATTTCCTCAGCCTTGAGTCGTTCAAACTCTTTGATCAGATAGATTTTGAACTCTGGGCTGATCCACATGCCAAACTCAAAGGCGATGTCCTTGTAGGCGTATGTGCCGCCATATCTTCCAGCCTTTGCCCGCAGTCCAATCGCATGAGTCTTTTCGACCCACTCTTTGACGCTGAGCTTATAGCTATTCAGGCCGGCATGGCTTTTAACTACGGCGAATTCGCCATAATTAAAATCTGGGTTGTGGATTTGTTCCCATATCCCAAGGAATTCGACGGTGTTTCTGTTTCGCAGCCAGTCAGAAATGAAAAAGTCCCCATCTTTCGCCTTGAGCATATCCGTCAGGGAAATATAATCCTTGTCATCTATGGTTGTAACTGCAATTTCTGCTCCGTGGACAATCAATTTGTTATTCATTCAGGAAACGCCTCCATAGCGAATTGATACTGGGGGGATAGCGCCGTTTGCCAGGACTTTCACCGAAACCAGCTCCCTCTGTGACCTTCGAAGAAGGTCATGTGGTGACTTTCGAAGAAGGTCATGTGGTGACTTTCTGGATGAAAGCTGCGTTGGGAGCCTATTTGCGGTCCATGAGGCCGCTTAGCACTAGCCTTGGCAGTCTAAGACCGCTAGGACGAACAGCTGTTTACCATTCATGATACAACATGTTGTGTGAGTTTGCAATATTTGCTGCGCAAAACAGGAGAGTTTACGGCCCATATGAGGCTTTGCTATGGGCTAAAGGCAAAACAAAAACGCCTTGCAGCTTTTCTTCTTCAGAAAAGGCCACCTCCCTCAAAAGCACAAAAAAGATCGCCCCCTCCAACTGAGGGGGCAGAAGCGTCGCTTTGTTGTTTAGGAAGAGGGTTGTTGTTAGAGTCTTTTTTAACAAAGAAATGCGGCAGGAAGATTGCCTCTGCCAGGAGCTGTGGCACGGGCAGGCTCCGTTTCGGAGCCTTATGTTGGGTCCGTGGGACTGCTCTTTCTAGTCTGTGCCAATGATTCGCACACCCCTCTCCCCTACCAGTCTGAAGGCGGCTGCAGTATGTTCCTAATGGGCACTTCTCCTTTCATTTCAGCTTTCAAATGAACTCCGGCAGTTTTGCATACAACTGTATTACGGAACAATTTAGGAGCAAGCATAGGAAGGGGATAATACATATATGGCAAATATCATTAAGTTAGGCAGCCTCTATCTGGACGACTGCCCGGCAGACACAGAAATAGTGTACAACTCCGGCCAAGCCATCAGGATCGGCGAAGCTGTTCCTGGCAAAGAGATCAGCTGGGTGGTGGTGAACAACATGCTCATCGCCGACCGCTGTATCCTAACCAAGATTAGCTGGGACAACCTGAAGGCCAACGACTTAGTGTTCGGCAAGGAAGTATCCATCGGCGGCTTCCGCTTCACAGTGAGATTGCTTCAGGTTGGAGCAGAAAAAGACGAGCCTAACGAGTGGGATGCGGCTCTTGATGCCGTCGGAGAGGATGACTCCATCTGGCATTGGAAAGACGCCTATTTTTGGGTACAAGAACCAGGGAAAATAGGGTCATACCGTGCGTATCGTGGCTACAATTCGGCCCGCTACTGGGGCAGCCGCTCGTCCGGCTATCGAAACGCGAGCCTCGGGTTCCGCCCCGCCCTAGTCCCCCTGAACACCAAGCATCAGGACGAGATCCGTATTGGTGAGCAACTGAGGCTCTGGGGTGGCCAGAGCATCGTATCCGGCCGGCTGGAGGAAATCAGCGACTATGAGATGGTTCTCTCAGACTGGGACGGCACATTGTTCGGTGACTTCGGCAGCCGTATCAGCGATGGACGCATCGTCATTGATCAGGGCGCCATCGCAGGAGCACAGAGAATCTAATACCGCGCCAAAAGCGGGCCCAGGAGGATATCTCCCGGTCCCGCTCCTTTTTTTGCCTACATCCCAGGCTAGTTCCCCCAGGTCGGGCTCCTTCGGAGCCTACGCAGGATCCGTGAGAACTGCCTGTTTGCAACAACAGCCAGGATATTTCCCGGTTGTACAAAACAGCGAGACCCGCCAACCCGGTGTACCAGCTCCCATCCTCACGCGCCGGCACTTCATAAGGTACAATTCGGTCTGAAACGACGCCCCTTTAGGGGCGGTTTAACATCACCTCCTCCGAGGAATCGGGGATGGTATTTTCGCCAATAGGGTCTGCGATGCGTGCATAGTATAACCTATCTCCATATAGAAAGGAGGGAAACCTATGCCTACCATCGCAATTACCATGAAACTGCACCTTCGCCCCAGCGAAGAGGATGCATTGGCCTTTGGCGTCATGTCCAAAGCATATATGGAAGCCTGCAACTTTGTCGCCCAATATGCGTTCGACAACGGTTGCTTCCTGAGCGTGCTCAAGCTGCATAAGGCGCTGTACCAAACTGTCCGCAGCCAATTTGGGCTGAAGGCTCAGCTGGCTGCATCCGTATTTCGGACCGTCGTTGCCCGCTACAAGGCTGTGCGGGAGCAGCTTTGGCAGCGCCCGTTCCGCTACAAAGATGAAAACGGCGAACGGCAGTCTATCACCCGCGACCTGAACTGGCTCCAGCATCCGGTGCAGTTCCACCGGCCGCAGGCCGACCTGGTGCGCAACCGGGACTACAGCTTTGCCCAGAAGGGAAACAAAATCTCCGTGAATACGCTGGGCAAGCGGGCCATCATGTCCTATGACGCGCCTGAGTGCTTTGCCGGCTTCTTCGACGGCAGCTGGACCTTCGGTACCGGCAAACTGGTGAGCCTCCTGGGTGAGTGGTACCTCCATATCCCGGCGACCCGGGAAGTGGATGACGCCACCCTGGCTGAGCTGGACAGCTATGCCCATATTGTTGGCATCGACCGCGGCATCAGGTTCCTCTCTGTCAGCTATGATGAAAAGGGCAAAACCTCCTTTGTCTCCGGCAGGGAGATCATGGAAAATCGGCAATCCTTTGCAGATGTACGGGCCGAACTGCAGTCCAGGGGCACCAAATCTGCAAAGCGGGCGCTGAAGCGCATTTCGGGACGAGAGAACCGCTGGATGAGGGATGTTAATCATTGCCTCACGAAGGCACTCG
>OMFY01000591.1_pt1 | contig 18285 bp, 8 predicted proteins | sample 1645701 | NCBI WGS metagenome assembly OMFY01 (sample SAMEA103958111, study PRJEB25191) | human gut metagenome | biome: human-associated habitat [ENVO:00009003]; feature: intestine environment [ENVO:2100002]; material: feces | place: Germany | collected 2013/2015
ATCGCCACTTGCGAAGGACTGGCGGTTTGCCGAGACGCAAGAATGCGTCTCTACAGTTTGGCAATAACAGGTCTGCGCGCATAAAGTGGAATTCGTCGAACTCAGGTTATGTTATCTTGTTTTGCGCTTGTCTTTGGAGAATCAGTCTTTTGCGCAAGCGTTGTTAAATATATTATCTTATATTATAACAAATTTTAAAACGGGGGGGGGGTAAACGTTAATATTTAAGAATATTTATCATCTAACGGGTCAAAAACACGTAACTTTTGTGAAATATTTCTATATTTGCGGAGTCTTATTTTTGAGACAGACGCACTAGATATGAAATGACATTCTCCTGAGGGACACCATAGGAAGGAATACCACTAAACATACGCTACTACTCGCGAAATGAGATGTAAAGACTGGGATGCACTAGATAAGTCTTGCCAGGGTAGATGTTTAAGAGGAAGAAATATTTTTAGAGCATATAAAATGAAACGTACATTGATGGCCATCCTGCTGGCAGGGGTGGTGGCGAGTTGTTTCTCGCAAAACATAGCCGTAAAAACCAATGCGCTATATTTGGCGACCACTACGCCAAACATAGGTATTGAGACTTCGTTAGGAAAGAAAAGCACCGTGGAGTTGGTCTATGGACTCAACCCATGGAAGCAGTCGGGTGGAGACCAGTCAAGTCTTCGCCACTGGTTGTTGATGCCCGAGTACCGATATTGGTTCTGCGAGAGCTTCAATGGTTGGTTTGTGGGTGCCCACCTCATGGGCGGAGAGTTTAACATGAGCAGCGTGAAGTTGCCCTTTGGTTTGATACCCGCGCTGGAAGACCATCGCTATGAGGGATGGTATGCTGGCGGTGGTGTCACGGCGGGATATCAGTGGGTGATATCCCGGCACTGGAACCTGGAAGCCTCGGTGGGTTTCGGCTATGACTATATCAAGTTCGATAAGTACAAGTGCGGCACCTGTGGCGAGAAAGTCACCTCTTCCCACAAAAACTATGTAGGCCCCACGAAGCTGGCCCTCAGCCTTCTTTATGTTTTCTGAATTCCTAACCCTTTTTAATAAGCACATCATGAATAGACTTCCTATATTTTGCGTGGCGTGCCTGTTGGCCGCTCCCTCGGTCACGTTAGCCCAAGGCAAGGGCGCTCCTGCCCTGGCCGCCAAGACCATCAAGGTGGAGAACCTGAAAGTGGAGAAGGCCGACGGCATGCTCGTGGTAGACATGGACTTGAATATGGATTCTCTCCACCTGCCTTCCAATATGCGCTTGGTGTTCACCCCCTTGGTGAAAGACAAGGCGCAAGAAAGACTCCTGCCACAGATATTGGTGAGTGGCAGGAAGTCTGACATCTCCTATCGCCGCCATGGTCACAAGGACTATGCCGCTGACGTGGTAGCCGTGCGCCGCGAGAATCATACGGCTCAGACGGTGCATTACAGTGCGGTGTTGCCTTATGAAAACTGGATGAAGAACAGCGATGTGGAAGTGGCCGAAGATCTTTGCGGTTGCAATAAGCTGATGGAGCAAGATCGCGTTACGCTCAAGAAGTTTCGCAAGCCCTTGATGCCTTACCTCAAGCCCAAAGCCGAGGCGGCCAAAGAACGCAAGGAGGAAGGAAAGGCCTTCATCGATTTCCCCGTAGACCGGGTGGAGTTGCATCCCGACTATCGTAAGAATCCCACTGAGTTGCGAAAGATTATAGAGACCATCAACTTGGTGAAGCAAGATTCCAACACCACCATCACCCATATCAGCATCCATGGTTACGCCTCCCCAGAGTCTCCCTATAGCCATAACGCCTATCTGGCCGCGCATCGCGCCAAGACTTTGACCGCCTATGTGCGCAACCTGGTGGACTTGCCTGATGGCGTATTCTCCTCAGACTTCACGCCCGAGGACTGGCAGGGGCTGCGCACCTATGTGGAGCGGAGCAACCTGGAGCATAAACAGGAGATATTGGCATTGGTGAGCGACACCCAGCTGGATCCAGACGTGCGGGAAGCCCGCATCAAGCAGGCCTATCCTGAGCAATACCGTTTTATGTTGGCAACTTGGTATCCCGCCTTGCGCCACTCCGATTATGTAGTGACCTACAAGGTGAAGCCTTTCTCGATAGAGGAAGCCAAGCGGGTGTTGAAGACCAAGCCCCGGCAGCTCTCCTTGGAGGAGATGTTTATGGTGGCGCAGACCTACGAGGCTGGTTCGCCTGAGTTCAACGAGGTGATGGAGACAGCTGTGAGGCTTTATCCGCAAGACGAGACGGCTAATCTCAATGCCGCTTGCGCCCGCATGGAGACTGGAGACCTTGCAGGAGCGAAGCGTTACCTGCAGCGGGCAGGCCATGGTGCCGAGGCGCTTCATGCCAGGGGCGTGATGGCCATGTTGGAGGATCAAACTGGAGAGGCTCGCCAATTATTGAGGCAAGCCCAAGAGGCGGGAGACAGCAGGGCGGCTGCCAACCTGGATTTGCTGGACTTGTAGTCGCTGGCATGGAGTAAATCGCACAATATTAGATATTGCACTAGATCACATTTTTTGTTTAATTAATCATTGAGAGAAAAGTAAAGATTATGAAAATGAACAGATTGTTTCTGATGGCCCTGGCGGCAGGCATGATGGTGTCTTGCTCTGATGAAGCCACAGCGCCTGAGACGAGCGTAAGACCTTCACAAGGTGAAACGGGCTACATCGCCCTTTCCATCAACATGCCCCAGATTTCGGGCAATGGTACACGCGCGAATGATAACTTTAATGATGGTATTGCCGCAGAGTATCAGGCCAACAACGCTACCTTGATTCTTTTCACTGGCGATAGTGAGAGCGCGGCTGAGGTAAAAGGTGTTTACGACATGGGCAAACCAGTGCCTCAACAAGCTGAAGGTGGAAACATCACCGTCAAATACAATACCGTGCAGCAAATCACCAACCCGGCAAGTGGAACAGATAAATTGTATGCCATGGTGGTGCTCAATGAGAGCGGCCTGATAAAGGTAAGTGGTACGGATGGTGCAAGCTCTACATTGAATGGGCATAACATGACGAACATGAAGTTCACCGACTTCACCGCGGCTGCGGCAGATTACTTGTTGACAGATGCCAATCTTGGCGCTATCGCCAACGTGAGCGGCAGCAATTTCCTGATGTCCAACGCTCCTTTGGCTAATAAGCAAGGCGGCACCACCGACCCTTCTTCTGCCGCCATCAACACCTTGGTGGAAGTAAACAACATTTATCCTTCAGAGACCGCGGCAAAAAGTGGTGAGGCTACCGAAATTACCGTGGAGCGTGCCGTGGCGAAAGTGACCGTGAAGAGCACGGCTCCTTCTGGAGCTGTGCAGGACACTGAGATTACTGACTTCACCATTAATGGCTGGACGCTGTGCAACACCAACAAGAAGTCTTATTTCACGCGCAATGTAGATTGCGGAACTCCTTCGTGGTGGGGATACCAAGCATATAATAGCTCTGACTACCGCTTTATCGGCAGCGATGCGGTCTATACAACAGACGATGACCCCGCAGTCAGCTACTATCGCACGTATTGGGCAAAAGATCCCAACTATGATTCATACAAGTCTGATGATTTCAAGGCCGTAAAGGGTATCCCCACTTCTTTGAACAACCTGGACACTGACGCTTACTGCTTGGAGAATACCTTCAACGTAGCCAACCAGAACCAAAACCAGACCACGGGCGTTATCGTAAAAGCCACTTTGACGGTAAACGATGCTGAGAGCGATAAGAGTTTCTTCACTCTCAATGGCGATAAGTCCACCATTTATACCTTCGCCAAAATGCTCGAAAAACCCAAGGAGTTCTACTTGACGAACGCTGACGTGAAAGCCGCTTGCGAAGATGCTTCAACGGGTTTGGCTTCAGAGGAGCAACTGGACGCTTCCGACCTCGTGGTGGAGTTGACCAACTCTGACGGAACAACGAAAGTTACTCTCGATGGTACTGGTGACGCGATCAGCGCTTTCGCCAAGGCAGGTAACTACACCTTGACCAGCATCTATGTAAAGGACGCTTCCGCTTCTAAATTCAAGAGTGGAGTAGTTCCCGAGGCGTTGAAGAGTACCAACACCACGTTGATTGAGACCATCAAGAATAATGTGGGTACCGTTTCCTACTACAAGAATGGCGAGGCCTACTACTATGTGCTCATTCGTCACTTCGATGACGCACAGACAACTTGGAAAGCCGAAGAATTGGCAGCGGCGGGTCTTTCAGGCTCTTATCCCGATAGCTATCAAGGCAAGACCGCGGAGGAAAACTGGTTGGGTCGCTATGGCGTGGTGCGCAACAACTGGTATCAGGTAAATGTCACTGGCATCGCCCAAATAGGCGACGCTGAGGCACCCGTTATCCCAGGCAAGCCAGACGATACCCGCGAGCAATGGATCAAGGCGGAAATCAACGTCCTCTCTTGGGCCGTTCGCACACAAGACGCTGTTTTGGGCGACAAGTGGTAAAACTCTTCTTGCCAGAAAAGCGTAGGCAAGAACACAACAATAAATGGTCTCCCGGCACGGCCGAAGCCGTGCCGGGTTATCCAAAGTTCACCGACTGGAACATCTAACCCTGAAGATAATGAAATATCCATCATTCAAGCGTGTGGCATTGGGTCTTCTCGCGGTCATGGCAATGGCAAGTCTCGCCTCTTGCGACATGATGAAGCAAGACCTGGAAGACTGCCCTTATGGACTCTACCTGCAGTTCAAGTATGACTACAATCTGCAGCGGGCCGACATGTTCAATGACCACGTGGGGGCAGTAGACGTGTATGTCTTTGATGAGCGGGGACGCTTTGTCAAGACACAGAGCGAGGAGAACACCGCCAACTACGCTCCCTTGGCCGACCCCAACTATCGTATGCACATGGAACTGGAACCAGGCAAGTATCAGTTTATCGTGCTTGCCGGGCAAGACTCCTATAGCCAGCAGATGGCTCGCCAACGTGCCCACTTCATGCGCACGGAGATGAAAGCGGGAGACCCTATGACGGCAATGGAAATCAAGCTGGATACCCAGGGCGGTAACGTGCTCATGGTAGACAACATGGGTGCTCCGCTCGACACCTTGTGGCATGGCATGGAGACCATTCCCGTAGAAGTGTTTGCAGAGAAGCCTACCTATCACACTATCTCCCTGATGCGTGACACCAAGAAAATCAATGTCACCCTGCGCGAGTTGGATGACCCCAGCCAGATGGATATCCATGATTACGACCTGGCCATCTACGACCGCAATACCCATCTGTGGTGGGACAATGCCGTAGACGAATCCCAATGGGCAGTCTATACGCCCCATGCCACCTGGAACACCGATGACCTCACCCAAGTGGTGACGGAAGATGGAGAGCAAATGGGCTATGGCAAGATAGGCCACGCGGACTTTATGACCTCCCGCATCATGTATCACGGCAATGCCGCGCAAGATGGACGCTTGGAGGTGACTTATCGTCCTACGGGAGAGAAGGTTATCAATGTCAATTTGCCCGATCTCTTGAGCAGGTTGCGCAACTACGAGGACTACTTGCGCTATGGCGAACAGGAATTCCTGGATCGTGGATACGATTACCAATTGGACTTCTTCCTCAAGGGTGGAGAACTGCAATATGTCAACATCTCCATCAGTGTGCTGAGCTGGAGCATCAGGGTGCAGTTTGAGGAGTTGGGTCACTAAGAGTCCTATATATAATATGAATTCGACGAAAAGTTGTAGAGACGCATTCTTGCGTCTCAGCAAACCGCTAGGCCTTCGCAAGCGGCAATTTTATTCAGCGATCTTGCTTGCTGAGACGCAAGAATGCGTCTCTACGCGTTGACCATGACAGATTATGTGCACAAGTAGAGATTCGTCGAACTCACGATATATAATATGTATAAGGTGGAAAGGATGTTTCTAAAGCATAACAATAGTTGCCAGTGGTCTCGGGGAATGCTGAAGACGGCATTGACGTTTGCCGCGGCTTTTCTCTTCGCGGCTTGTGGCATGTTTGAGTCGGATGACGCTGGTTGCGAATCTGGCGTAGACGATAGCCGCGCCTATATGCAAGTGCGGGTAAAGGTAGATGCCACGGCGCGGTCCCGTGCTCCGCAAGGAGGAGAAAACGGAGATGACAGGGAAGCGGGAGTCTATCACGAGAACGACATCCACGATGTCACCCTCTTGCTCTATACCACCAATCCCGAAGATGCGGGTATCAATGCCACCGATGGACAGGCCACGCTGACCCATGCCCTCTATTTCCCTTCCGTAGGAGAGCGAAAGACGGCAGAGGACGGTAGTGCCTATTATGAGACTGTCCCTCGCGAGATGGCCACGCCCCTCGACATCACGAAGCGATACCATGTTATCGTCATCGCCAATGCGGGTGACTTGACCCAAGAGCTTAGTGGAAAGTCCCTCCCTCAGATACGCGATTACTTAGTGACGCAGGCATGGCGCGAGGCCACTGCCATCTCTGAATATGACGATTTCGTGATGAGCAGCGAGCGAGACGACGTACTTTCCTTTGACTCGTCTGCCCAAACAGGCACGGGCACCCGACAGAGTCCTTACTTGGTGGAAACCCATATCGAACGCCTGGCCGCCCGTTTGGATTTCGACACCTCAGGAGGCATAGCAGACAGCGAGGGCAACTATATTATATATGATGTATATGATGACGTTTCTGGGGGTCAACCCATCGGAAAGTTCGTGTTGCGACAAGTGATGCCTTTCAACCAAATGGTTTATGGTTCAACCCTTATCAAGCGAGTGGCTACGAACAATCCTGTCCATATTACCTATTTGGGAGAGGAAACCGAGGAGGGAGGCGTGGCTACCAACTACGTGATCGATGCTCTTTATGAAAAGGAGAAAAACTCAAGCCATTACCAGAATTACGTTGCTGTCTCCAGCGAGTTGGATGGCGTGGAAATTCCTGCCCTATGGAATGTCAGCGAAAAGAGCAAAGTAGGCTCGAATACTTACTATATCCTCGATTATACGTTAGAGAACACAACCCTCGACAACGCTACCGACTTCGCCACGGGCTTGCTCTTTCGTGGCACCTATTACACCAACGCCGAGTGGGGGGATGGTTCTCATCCAGAAGGCGGCACAACCAAGACTTACCCCTATTATATCCGCCACAGCGACCCTACGGGCAATGGCACTACCGCAGACCCTATGCATTATGGCATCGTGCGCAACAATATTTATCGGGTCAAAATCAGTAGAGTGATCGAAGAGCCCACTACGTCTGACATCTCTTTGGACATTACCATCAACGTGCGCAAGTGGGCACTCTATGAACATAGCGAAATCGTGATGTAATCCCTCTACCGACTGCCCCAAATATTTAAACACAATCCAATGAAACAAGTGATACGTTTTGTCAGTCACCTTCTGCTGACCCTCCTCATGGGGATGGCTTTGGTGGGCTGTGGTTCAGACTCATTTGAGGAAGACATTCCTGTATTGCCTACAGGCCAACCCGTTCAGGTCTCTCTCCGCATAGGTGTGCAAGAACCTCAAGAGACGGGCTCAAGGGCTTGGGACAATTCCCAGTCGCCCAATGAAAAAGATGAGAAGATGTATAGTTGGTTTGTCATCATTGCCCAAGAGGAACGGGTAGTGGACATCATCGAGAAAAATAGCGTTACCGATTTGGAAACCGACGAAGTGGGAACCGTCACGTTGGCCACTGGCACTTACGATTTCTATTCTTTCGCCAATATCGAGCGTTCCTCTATACCAGACTTGGCTAGTCTGGATAAAGGAGATCCTATGCCCGATCTTTCTGCCGTTACTTTCCAGGTAGACGGTAATGGCTTTGACGTGAAGAGACAACATATTCCCATGAGCAACAAGCAGACCTTCACCATCTCCGCTACCACGCGCCAAGTAGAGCTTTGGGTGGTGCGCATGTTGGCAAAGATGACGCTCAGGTTCACTAACGCCACTGCCCATGATATCACCATTACCAGTGCCACTTTGAGCGAAATCACCGCGAATGCGGCAGACAACCTGAAGTTGCTGCCTGCCCATATCGATGGCAATAGCGGAGAAACAGGAGCCTGCACGCCCAACCTGGGCTCTGCGGCCAAGACGGAAGATTACACTTACAAGCCAGCCACGGCCATCTCTGTGCCCGCTGACAAAACAGAGCCCGTCAGCATGACTTTCTATATCAACGAGAGCGCGAAGCCCACGCAAAACGCCCATGGCCTCTTTACCTTATCGTTGAATACCGACAACGACGTGATGCGCTATGCCCTTATCACCAATGAGAACGAAAACTGGGACTTCATCGCCCGTAATGACCACCGCGTCATCCCTGTTACGTTGCAGGATTATCGTCTGGACATCATTCCCTACGATTGGCCTCCCATCGGGGTCTATCCCGCTTCGGTGAAGCAGGAGGACGGGCTCTTTACTGTCACCTTCCACTCTAGCGGGCATTTCCATTTGCAGCCTGTTGTCTACAAGTATGGCGGCAACGCGCCTTTGTCTTATGGGGAAACAGGAGCGGACACATGGAGCTATGTCTCTTGGACTCGTGCCGGCACCATTCCCGAAGACTTTTATGAGGCGGATAATTCCACCGTGGATGGTTGCGAAAATGGCGGCGTGCCCGTATGGGATAGCACCAACCATTTTATCTTTGGCAACTTGAAAGACACGGGCATCTTGTCTTCAGGCCAAACCGCGCCAAAGGCCTTCCATGACCTGACGGTTTCGGTCAACACGGGCGGTACTCCCGCTACTCGTCAGCTTACTTATCATTTGTGTATTGTCAAGGAAATCACTTACTAAACTCCCCTCTGTCATGAAATATCCCTTGTTTAAAAAACGTACGTTCGACGAATTTCCGGTTGTGAGCGAAACTTTTTCATCGCCAAAGCGTAGAGACGCGTTCTCGCGTCTCGGCGATCAAGTTTGCGGAATCATCTCGCTAATCTCTAAGGCACTCCAGTTTGCTGAGACGCAAAAATGCGTCTCTACAATTTTTCCTCGAACTTACGTTAAAAAGATAGTCGTCCTGCTCTTCCTTGCCTTCACCGCTGCGACGCAAGCTGTGGGGCAGATTACTTTCACGCCATCAACGGACATTAACCCATCCAAAGAATATAAGTTGGATGCCGTGGCAGAGGGCAACAGCGTCTCCGCCTCCTTTGCCTCGAAATTGAATGAAATCAAGGCAGAACTGAATAACCTTCAAAATGTGGGACAAGGTTTCTATATGAGATGGTTCGTGAAGGACAAGGACGATGTGGGGTACCAAAATATAGAGTCAGGCTGGGATGTCAATTTTAGCTTTCCGGGTGGTCATCTTGTTGAAACCGAAGGTTATGGTACGGCATGGTGCTCCAATGGAAATTGGATTAATGAGGAAACTGCATATTGTTCCGCTACAATTACCACTCCAAATGGCGTGGATAGTAAAGACTATCAAATAGTTTGTTTGATTACAGACAATCAAGGTTATACTTTCCAAGGCAATGTCCTAACCGAAACCAATATCAAAATAGCCGTTGTCTTTAATATCAAGACGCTTGATGATGTTCTCGCTGATTATCCCTATCCAGATTTGGGAAGTCTTCAGAAAATTGAGAAAACAATCGTATATGACAATGATGCCGCAACTATTGATTTGTCACTGACAGATTACAGGAATGAGATACCAGGTTATGGTGAAATAAAATATTTGCACCTTTACCTGACTGACAAGGAAGGCAGGGTAATTCCAGGCAACGCTTTTGCGCTGAAAGAAGACAACACGAACCCAGACACAAAAGTGGCTTCTTCAGTTGTGGGATATCATCTTTATTATACCAATCAGTATTATGGTTCCTTGTTTATGGAGAATAATCGTGCGCAGTATGTTGTCACGAAGCCTCAGGGCTATTCTTGGGAAAACCTTCGTGTTGTCGCGGTCTTCGCCAACAGCATTGCTGGCATGGGTACTTACGGTGACTATGTGATTTCAGAACCAAGCACGTTAACCACAGCCGCCATTTTCACTTTTAAGACGCTTGAGGATGTTCTAGCAGACTATCCGTATCCAGACCTGACGAGCATCCAGACAATTGAAAAAGACTTGGTCTATGATGGCGATGTTGCCACGATTGATTTGTCACTGACTGATTACAAGGACGAGATACAAGATTACGACAAGATCAAATATCTGCACCTTTACCTGACCGATAAGGACGGCAAGGTGATACCCAGCGATGTCTTTGCGTTAAAAGAAACTAATACAGATGGAAATTTGATGGAGACTTCCTCTAATGTGGGATATCATCTTTACTATACCGACCAACGTTGGGAAACGTTGTTCGGCAATGGCAATAACAACCGCGCACGATTCGTCATTACCAAGCCTGATGGTTCTTCTTGGGAAAACCTTCGTGTTGTTGCGGTCTTCGCCAACAGCATTGCTGGCATGGGTACTTACGGTGACTATGTGATTTCAGAGCCAAGCACGTTAACCGCAGCCGCCATTTTCACTTTTAAAACACTTGACGATGCGTTGGAAGGATATACTCTTCCCGACATCTCCAGGTTGCCAACACATGAGGTGGAGATCATGTATAAGGCTGGCGATAAGTCTTTTGTTTTGGACTTTTTCCCTTACATGGAACAGCTAAAGGCTGATTATAATACAGGAACTTTCCCGCAGACGAAATTTCTGCATTTCTATGTGATAGACGAGAATAATGGCGCGATAAAAGATATTTATGACGCGACCTTTACGCCCGAGAACCCCAGCTACCCAAACAGAAGCGCTGTCCCGACACCTTTTGGATGGTATGTCTATGCGAATGGCGATAATAATGCCATTTTCTCGGAAGGGGGACAAAGTGATGCGCGGTTTACATTTAGCAAACCCGATGATCTTGACTGGGCAGCCATTAAAGTAGTGGCGGTGTTGACCGACGATGTCACGGGCTGGGAGATGAACAGTGGTTATGTCTTGAAGAATCCCGACCGGTTGAAGTCCGCTTTTGTTTTTACGTTCAAGAAGATGGGTTTTAGGCACTACGAGGGCATTGCCAATAAACCAGGGGAATGGGACGAGGTTAATGGGAACAAGATGCAACTCACCCATGAGTGGACGTATGATAAGTATGTCAAGCCTGGCGAAACTATTACCCTTACGTTGCCCATGCGATTTGACAAAGGCCCTGGCACTTCCGCGACAGGAGATGAATGGGAACCCCAAGGATACTTCCGTTGGTATAACTATCAAACGGATGCCGCCTCTACCAATCTTTCCCAAGAGAACTGTGGTACGAAATTAGTCCCGATGTTCGACGCGGAAAGCGACGAGAACAAGGGTTTGTTCCAGTGGGACATCTATCACCGGTTCAACCAAAACCCTACCCCTGAAAATGTGGCTGCTATAGAATACAAAGCTCCCGCCAGCAATTGGAATGGCGAAGCTATCGCATGCGATGTCAGTCGATATATAGATGGAGTGGATCCCTCTTCCAGGGCTTTGCTGCATGAACCCACGCTCTCCATTCGTTATATATATAATGTATATCCCGCCCAGAAGATAGCCGATGATATCAAGAATGCCATTATCAACTCGCCCGAGGCGGTGTATGAGACCAATGGTTATACATCTATCTGTACTAACGCAACAGCGTCTGACAGTAGCAATCGCATATCGGCTAACATTCGTTTGAAGTTGCAAGAAGTAGGGGACTATTATTTCTATCCATACAAAAAATGCAACGAGAATAACGTAAAGCCCTCAAAGGCGGATTTTGAGACATCAAGCGGTCCTGTTCAAGCTCAAAAGGTTGTATGGCGAGTGTTCACGTCTTTAGGTACACAATATAAGGACCTTACGACAGAAGGAGGCAAGATGTATTCCTTGAGCCTACAGGGGATTAACAACAATGGTACTTGGCATGATGCTGGTGGTGGCATGTCGACTAATCTGCCCAGGCCGTTTGTGCCTGGAGACATGGTGTATGTGATAGCCTATTTGTCTGATGGTAATGGGAAGATGTGCCCCGTGGCCCGCTTTAACTGCCGCTTCTATGCGAATACACCTCCTTTGCCCTATGCGGAAGGCGAAAGCGCCTCCAGCCTGCCTGAGCACAGAAAGCTGTCTTATCTGCGACAGAACTACAATGAGGTGGCCGTACTCAACTTCGACAACGACTCTCCTGAGTCTACCTTGGCCGCTCCCACCACCGCCCTGGACAACATGACGGGGAATCCCTCGCAGTGGAATCGCCGTTTCTATGGCTTTGTGTATAAAGGCTTATATGACCAAAATGACAATGACTTTTTGGGTCTTTCGCCAAAACATGGAGATTACGGTCTCTATAAGAGTATGAATGTCCCAGGCGTTTCAGAAGACCAAGTAGGTGGTGATCGCTATCAGCATGAATGGTATTATACGTCGTCTCCTTTCTATGACCGTACCTACGAAATGACTCGTGGTAGCCAGTCAGGTTACTTCCTCTATGTGGACGCATCAGAAGAGGCACGACAGATAGCCGCCATCAACTTTGATGGTGAACTTTGCGCGGGCAGCACTGTGGTGATAAGCGCGGCGGTGGCCGACTTGACGGACGCTGCGACCAAGCCTCAATTGCTATTCAAGCTCTATGGTATTACTGAAAACGCCAGTGGCGAGATAACGGACAGAAAACTGATACACTCTTTCGCCACTGGTAATTTCTCTGATTTTGGTGTTGAGTCCGGCAAATGGTATCAAGTGTATGTAAAGAGCACCCTGCAGTATGGCACGGGTGTGGAGAGTTTCCATAAGTTCCTGGTAGTTGTAGACAACTATTGCGATAACACCGAAGGCGCTGACTACGCCATAGATGACATCCGCATCTATACCCGCAACTCCAGCGTGGAGGTGGCGCAGACCAGTATTCCTTGCGAGGAATTGGGCGGGGAGGAATCGCACATACCTACAGCGAAGTATAAGGTAAAGATATTGCATGAGACCTTGATAGCATGGTTAGATGCTGAGAAGAACTGGATTTGCCATGGGAAATCTCCCACAGACCCGTTCTATAAATATTTCTACTACCGCTTATGCAAGGCCGACGGTACGCCCGTTGAAGGCGTTAGCTATCGTGTGGCCAACAAGATAGGGGAGGGTTACACCACTAGCCAGGAATGGGGACGCTGCCGTGTATTCCGATCTTTTACCAACAAGCCAGAGGAAATAGATGACGCCGTATATAAATATGACGAGGTAAACAACCTCTACTATATCATAGTGGATGACCTCACGATACCCGTTCCCGCTGATGGGGAGAAATATTACGTCTCGCTCTGTTGGCCACAATTGGGTGACGGTAAGGGTACGGACGAGGAACTGGAAGCGCAATTGAACGGACCTGGTGGCAACTGGGGTACGCCCATAGACATCTGTTCTGCCTACAGTTCTCTTTTTGAAGCCATAGCCCAGCAGCCCAGCATCACGGATGGAGAAGGAAACGTGGTGGGTAGCCTCACCATTCCTTGCAACGAAGATCCGCAACCCATGGAGTTGCGCGTGCAACTCATCGTGCCCGACCCCGTGAATGGCGGCACTTATACACTGACGGGCGACAAGGTGATGTATAATTGGTTTGTGGTGAAAGACGGAAGGCAGAAGAAGCTGGCGGAGAATGTCTCTACATACAGCTATACCTATAAAGCCGAAGACATTTCCGATGACGGCAAACTGCATCTGCGTTTAGTGCCCGTCACCACTCAGGTTATCATCAATGGCGAGGAACTGGACCTCTGCGTCAATCCCATGGACTTGGCTCTAGCCGTAAGAACATCGGGACCTCAACTGGAACTGGGTTTCAAGGAAGTGACTTACCAGGAGAACACCACTCGTACAGTGCGCGTGGGACTGGGCCAACTGGACTCTATGCGGAATGAACGAAAGAAATTGGTTCTTCCTGTGCATAGCTATGAGAACATGGTGGAAAGCGAGGATTTTCATCTCGCGGTGAAAGAAGAGAATAGCAGTGTGACAGTGGTCTCCACCAACGACCCCACATGGACGGATATCACCAACCGCGAAATAGGCAAGGTGACGGGCTTGACCGCTGACAATGCCATCATCACCATTGATATTCCCGAAGGTGGAGGAGCCTTCCATGAGGGCTACGCTTATGATTTGAGCTTTCAGTTCTATGACGAGGAACACGACAAGACATTGACCAAGGGCCAGGAGACATGCTATGGCGATGCCTTTTTCACCCTGAAGATAGTACCCGAATACGTGACCTGGACAGGGGCGGCCAACGAGATGATGAGCACCAACTGGAACAATGACCAAAACTGGGCACGCTCGTTGCAGAAGGAAATCTATAAGAATGACTACACGGACTATGGCGAGGGCGACTACGCGGAACTGACCCGCCAGCAAGCCTATGTGCCTATGAAGTTTACCAAGGTCACCCTGCCCGCCAATATGCAGTCGCCCCGACTGGCCGAGTTGGGCTATAGCGGCGAGGGCATCATCAACAACGGACTGCTCAACGAGTTCTCTTATGATGCCACCGAGGACATAGAGTATGACCTGATGGTGAAAATAGACAAGGATTTGAACACGGACTACGATGGTGATAGCGAAAATGATTACGACTGCGAGAAGTTCTATGGCAATACCTGCCAGGACATCTACTTCAAGCCCCAGGCCGAGTTGCGACACCAGGAGGAACTGGTCTATGAACGGGCGTGGATGGAATATGAGTTCCAGGCTAACAAATGGCAGTTGCTCACTTCGCCCTTGAAGAATGTCTACTCGGGCGACATGTACGTGCCCAAGAGCAATGGCCGACAGGAGACTGAGGCTTTCATAGATATCGAGTTTGATGGTGGCGCGAGCGGCATTTATAGCCGTGTGGGCTATCCCATCTACCAACGCAGTTGGGGCAAGACGGTTTCCATGGTGGTGGTGTCCAAGGAGGATGACTACCGCCACGACTATCCCGCGGACATCGACTATGGCTCGTGGGGCGCAGGGGGAAATGAAAGCGCCGTGGTGCTCAACCAGTGGAGCCATAGCTATAATGACGCTACCGTGGCCTATGCCCCTGGTAATGGTGACAACGGCTTCTCGCTCAGGGCGCACAAGCGTGACCAACAGGGGGCGAAGGCTTTGATTCGTTTGCCCAAGGCGGACATATCCTATAACTATTATAATATAGAAGATGGGGTGGAGGACGAGCAATCTGGAGGACATGACGCTGTGTCCAAGGACGAAGGCAACAAGCACAATCTCTTGGCCGATGCCCAAACGGAGGGTGACTACGCTCCCGTGACGATGACGCTGAATAATTCCGGAGGCAATGATATTTACCTGGTCAGCAACCCCTATATGGCTTCCCTGGACATGAATCTTTTCTTCGAGGCCAACGCTGACGTGATAGACGAAAGCTGCCGCAAGTTATGGACCATCGTGGACGGAGAGGTGAAGGTGTCGCCCACAGAGTCGGGTGTTCAGGCGACCATCGCTCCTGGCCAGGCTTTCTTTATCAAGGTGCCAGGTGGAAATGGCAAGGAGGTGAAGTTTACCACCAATATGGTGACGAACCAGAAAGTGGACTTCAACGGCAATCTGCAAGCCGCCATGGCCAAGTTTACTGAGGCCGAACGGCGCAAGCGGGCGCAACAAGCCCTGGTGATGACCGCACGGAGCGATGGCAAGAAGAGTACTGCCATCGTGAGGCTGAACACCGAGGCTGACGAGGACTTCCAAGACCGGGAGGATGTGGAGACGCTTTACGACAGCAATTTGACGGATGTGCCTACGCTTTACACCATAGCGGGCGACCAGGCGGTGAGTGTCAACTCCTTGCCTGCGATAGGCGCGGTTCCCCTGGGCATCGTTTGCGCCACCGATACGCAGGCGGAAGTTACGTTTTCAGGAGTGAGCGCCATCCCCGGGGAACTTTACCTCTATGACCGTGAGACAGGTTCCTCCACCTTGTTGAGTGATAGCGTGAAGCTCCACTTGCAGGCTAACGCCCATGGACGGTATTTCCTCACGGGCCAGAGAGTTACCTCTGGCATAACGAACCATGAGGTAAAAGGCATCCGCTGCTATAGTCCGGCGCCAGGGCAACTGACCATCGCCTGCCTGGATGCTGGAAACCAACTGGAACGGGTGGACATCTATACCATAGACGGCAAGAAGGAATACTCCAATAATGACATCAACGCTCCCGCCCTGACAATACGCACGCATAGAGGAGTGAAGGTGGTGGTGATAAAGCATACGGGTAACAACTATGCAGAGACGGCAAAGGTCGCCGTAAACTAGAATTTTTATTCAATGTAGGGCGGGACGGTGTGTCCCGCCTTTTTTCTTTTCTCTGGTGGAATCCGCTTGTGTGAAAACAAAAAGCCGCTTTTGTTTTGTATTATCTCCAATTTCCACTAACTTTGCAGGCGCAAAACTATTAGCATGAAGTTATTGACGAATGCCGAGCTGGCCCAATTGCTCGACAAAGACATATTCCATGAGATTTCCGCCGCCGCCGATGGGCTGGGGCTGGAATGTTATGTGGTGGGAGGATACGTGAGAGATTTGTTTCTGGAGCGTCCTTCCAAGGATATTGATGTGGTGGTGGTAGGCAGCGGCATCCAGGTGGCTGAAGCGTTGAAGCGGCAGCTGGGCAAGAGAGCCCATGTGTCAGTGTTCCGCAATTTCGGTACGGCGCAGGTGAAGTGTGGCGATACCGAGGTGGAATTTGTGGGAGCCAGGAAAGAAAGCTATCGGCATGACTCCCGAAAGCCCATCGTGGAAGACGGCACGCTGGAAGATGACCAAAACCGCCGCGACTTCACCATCAACGCCATGGCCATTTGCCTCAACCATGATCGTTTCGGGGAGCTGGTGGATCCTTTCAATGGACTGGCCGACCTGGAGGATGGCATTATCGCCACGCCCTTGGATCCTGATGTCACTTTCAGCGACGACCCTCTTCGCATGATGCGTTGCGTGCGTTTCGCCACCCAACTCAATTTCCAGATAGAGAGAGAGACTTATGACGCGCTTTCCAGAAACGCGGAGAGGCTGGACATCATCAGTTCGGAGCGTATCTGTGACGAGATGAACAAGATTATGCTCGCTCCCCATCCCTCCGTGGGCTTCTATTACTTGAGAGACACCAATCTCTTGCCCCGCATATTGCCTGAGCTCTGCATGATGGACGTGATAGAGAAGCGAGACGGGCGGGCTCACAAGAACAACTACGAGCATACGCTAGAGGTCTTGGAGAATATCTGCCGCCATACCGACAACTTGTGGTTGAGATGGGCGGCGTTGCTACATGATATCGGCAAGCCCCGCAGCAAGCGTTGGGACCCCAAGGCTGGCTGGACTTTCCACAACCATAATGTTATCGGGGCGAGGATGGTGCCCGAGATATTCCGCCGCCTCAAGTTGCCTATGGACGCTAAGATGAAGTATGTGCGAAAGTTGGTGGACTTGCATATGCGCCCTATCGTGATAGCTGACAGCGAGGTGACCGACAGCGCGGTGCGCCGATTGCTGAACGACGCGGGCGACGACATTGAAGACCTGATGATGCTTTGCGAGGCGGATATCACGAGCAAGAACGCTGTCCGCAAGCAGCGGTTCCTGGATAACTTCCAGTTGGTGAGGGCAAAACTGGCTGACCTGAAAGAGCGTGACTATCAGCGCCTCTTCCAGCCGTGCATAGACGGTAACGAGATTATGAGCCTCTTTGGCCTTACGCCCTGTCGGGAAGTGGGCGAGCTGAAGATGGCTCTGAAGAACGCCGTCCTCGATAACCAGGTGGAGAACGAGCGCGCCCCCCTGCTGCTCCTGCTCAAGCGGAAGGCCATAGAGCTGGGCTTGGAGATACCCGCCGACTTTCCCGCGGAGTGAAGGCGGGAAAAGTCAGTACTACTGATATTGAAAAGCAGTAGTACTGAAATCCAATATCAGTAGTATTGAAATCCAATATCAGTAGTATTGAAATCCAATATCAGTAGTATTGAAATCCAATATCAGTAGTATTGAAACCCAATATCAGTAGTATTGAAATCCAATATCAGTAGTACTGAAATCCTGGAGCAGTAGTACTGCCTTTTTCAGGGGAAAGCTCGTCCCCCGCGATATGGCATTTCAAGCGCCAATGATATACTATCTCAAGCGCGTTTGGTCTGATATGGTATATACTTTTTCCCATCGAAGTTCCATGCGCGCGTGTTATTATTAACCTGAGTTCGACGAATTCCACTTTATGCGCGCAGCCCTGTTATTGCCAAACTGTAGA
>OMFY01000617.1_pt1 | contig 17356 bp, 15 predicted proteins | sample 1645701 | NCBI WGS metagenome assembly OMFY01 (sample SAMEA103958111, study PRJEB25191) | human gut metagenome | biome: human-associated habitat [ENVO:00009003]; feature: intestine environment [ENVO:2100002]; material: feces | place: Germany | collected 2013/2015
ACGGGGGAGGAAAGCCCGAAGGGAAGGAGGGGGTTCAACACTCCCCTGTCTTAAATAATTAATGTAATGCTCTCCAATCCACGTCCGCGAAAGTCCCTCTTGAAAAGAGCGCGGCGGCAAGTTATAATATTGTCGGCGCGTGTATGTACGCATATCGCACGCGCGTGTATTCAGGCCTATGTCACACATCAACGTAATCATCGCCGCAGGCGGCTCCGGCCTGCGTTACGGCAAAGAGAACAAGCTGCTGGAACCTTGCGGCTCTTCCTGCGTGCTCGTGGAAGCCGTCAAGCCTTTCCTCGCGTTTTCGGACGTGAAACGCGTCATCATCGCCGTGGACACGGACTCCGCAGACGAGTTTCTGAACAGTCTTTCCGTCGCTCATCTCGACGAAGACAGGCGCATCATCTTGACGCGCGGCGGCGCAAGCCGTACGAAGACGGTGCGGTTCGGGTTGCAGGCGCTGGACGATGAGTGCGACCTCGTGCTGGTGCACGACGGGGCGCGCCCCTTCGTGACGGAAAGCCTCATCGCACGCGTGATAGAAGGCGCGGAACGGGATGGCGCGTGCGTGCCCGCTCTCCCCTTCACCGACAATATTATGAAAATAGTCGGCGACGCGCCCGAGCCTCTCGACAGGACGGATTACCGCAGGGTGCAGACCCCGTCGGGGTTTGCGCGCGACCGCATAGAAAAGGCGTATTCGCTTTGCGAAGAGGACTGCCTCGACGACTTCACTGTGGTGCACCGCTACGCTCCCGGCGCGGTATGCGTCACGGAAGGCGACCCGAAAAACGTCAAAATCACCGTCAGGGACGACCTGCGCACCTCGCTCGTCGGCTTCGGCTACGACATACACCGTCTGCAAGAAGGCAAAGGCATCAAACTGCTCGGCGAGCGCATCCCCTGCCCCTATTCTTTCGTCGCACACTCGGACGGCGACGTCGCCGTGCACGCGCTTATGGACGCCATACTCTCCGCGCTCGGCGAAAAGGACATCGGGCATCTCTACCCCACCGACGACCCGCGTTACGACGGCGCGGACAGTATGAAACTGCTCAAAGGCGTGCTCAAAATAATGCACGACAAGGGGCGCTCCGCCGCAAGCCTGTCCGTGTGCATAATCGCGGAAAAACCCGTCATTGCGCCGCACATCGACAGAATGCGCACGCGTATGGCACAGGCTCTCTCGCTCCCTGCGGAAAAGATAGGCATCACCGCCACCACCAACGAAAGCGTCGGCGCCATCGGCAACGCGGAAGCAATCGCCGCCTGCGCCTACATTATGCTGCAATAACCCGCAAACCAAACAAAAGGGCTCCCCGCAAGGGAGCCCTTTTCACATCCGTCCGCCGCGTCGGGCGCTCACGTTCACTCCTTTCCCGAGAAGACGATTTTGATGGCGCTCGTGACGCCCGCGTCGTCAACCAGCGCCCATTCCTCCTCTGTGCCTTCGTAATAGATGGTCCCCATTTCGTCACAGAACAGAAAGGCATTCGAGCCTATGCTCCTGACTGAAGCACCGAGCCGCAATTCCTTCAACAAGTCGCAGAACTGAAAAGCGTTATTCCCTATTGTCTTTGCTTTCGGCAATTCCAATAATGTCAGAGACTCGCAGCCGAGGAATGCCTGCTCGCCCACGGTAACCGCGTTCGGCACCTCTGCCGAGGTCAGGGACTCGCAATTCATAAACACGCCGCGTGAAATCGTTTCCGCGCTCGGCAGACTGACTTCGACAAGCGAACGGCATCCGCTGAACGCAAGCTCCGGCACTGTCACGACATTCGGCAGGGAAACCGACGTCAAAGCCGTCCCGACGAAAGTATTCCTTTCGAGTTCGGTCACGGTGGCGGGCAAATCGAGCTCGGCGAGCGAGGAACAGCCGACGAAAGCAAACATCCCTATTTTGTAAAGAGAGCTGCTCAAGTTTACGCTCGTAAGCGCTTCGCAACCGTAAAACAACTCCTGAGGAAGTTCCGTCACATTCTCGGAAACGACCACCTCCCGCAGCGCGGTCCAATCTTTGAACAGTCCGTTCCCCAGTGCCATGACGGAATCGGGAATTACCACCTTCGTGACTGCGGAATTCCCCTGCGAAGACGTTCCCGCCGCAAGGCTCTCGACCGCCACAACGGGTTTGCCCTCGTATTCGCCGGGGATTATCAGCTCCTCCGCCGTCCCGTCGTAACCCGTGACGACATAGCCCGTCATATCGCCGTTAAGCTCGAATTCCATCCCTTCGGGAATATCCTCCGAGCTGCTTCCGGCTATACCGTCCGAACAGTTCACGACATATTCTGCTGACGGCGACACGCCTTCCGTGACCGTATCCTTCACGGTTTCCCACTGCGCAATCGTCCCTCCGTAGTTTATGACTTCGAGAGTGTCGAGAACGGGAATAATGCCCGCGTTTGTCGTGCCGAAAGGATTGTCCCCGAATTCGGACAGCGACGCGGGCAGGTTGAGCACGCGCAGCGCGAGGCAACCCTGACAGGTGTCCGAACCGACTCTGACGCAGCCGTCGCCGAGAGTCAGCGTGTCGAGGGACGTGCAATGCGAAAACGCCCTGTCGCCGACTTCGACAACCGACTCCAAATCAACGGTCACGAGAGCGCTGCAACCCAAAAATGCAGAGTCGCCTATCGTCCTGACTCCCGACAAATCGATGTCTTCGAGCGCGGAACAATCGCAGAAAGCGTATGTCTTTATCGTTTCAACGCTGTCCGGCAGGTCGAGCGACGCAAGAGAGGTGCACTTGTCGAACGCGTATTGGCCTATCGTCGTGACGGAGTCACCCAAATCGACCTCTCTGAGCGAAGTGCAATTTCTGAATATCGCCTCCGGAATTTCCGTCAGATTTGCGGGCATCACCACGGTTTCGAGCGCTTTCCAGTTCAAAAACGCGAGGATGCTTATTTCCGTCACGCTGTCGGGCAGTTCCAGATGCACCACCGCGGAGTTGCCCGTAAGTTGGTTGATTGCGGTGACGGGGATTGATTCGTATTCTTCGGGAATCACGAGAGTTTCCGCCGAACCGCTGTACCCCGTTACCGTGTATCCGCTGCCGTTTTCGTTCAATTCCAGAACAATGCCGTCAAGATAAATCACGGATTGAAGCGCCGCCGCGCCGTTGCTGCACATCACGTGAGCGGCAGACACGCCCGCATTCCAATTCGCGCCTTTTTCTATCCAGTTCCATTCTGCGACCGTGCCTCCGAAACTCAATTCCGACACGTTTTCGCATCCCGAAAACGCGCTTTCGCCTATCCTTTCGACAGAAGACGGAATGGAAACCGCGCCGAGTGCCCCGCAGCCCGAAAAGGCGTAATCGGGGATTTCGTCAAGACTTTCCGAAAAAGCAAATTCCGACAATGCGCCGCATCCCAAAAACGCGTATTCGCCGAGAGAGCGTATCCCGTCCTCTCCCGTCAGAACGGAAAGCGAAGTGCAGCCGTCGAAAGCGTAACCCCCGACGGACGTCACCCCCGTCAAATCCACATCTGTAAGCGAGCTGCAACCCGAAAACGCCAACGAACCTATTGACCTGACTCCCGTCGGAATATTTATTTCTTCCAGCGACGTACAGCCTCGGAATGTGCGGTCGGGGATTTCGTCCAGCGTGTCGGGAAGCACACAGGACACGAGCGCAGAACAATCCGCAAACACTTCGTATCCGAATTCCTCAAGCGACTGCGGCAGTTCGACGGTTTCGAGCGCGGCGCAACCCGCAAACGCGTGTTCGCCTATTGACGTAACCGTGTCGGGTACGGAGATATTTACGAGCGAAGCGCATCCGAAAAACGCCGCAGAACCTATTTCCGTCACGCTGTCGGGGACGGTTATCTCTTCCAATGCGGCAAAATCCTTGAATGCGGAGGCAGCAAACTCGCGCATATTGTTTCCCGTTATGACCACTTTCTTTACGGCATTTACCGCTTCGTCCGACGCACCCAAAGAAAGATTCTTTACTGCGGTCACGGGCATCCCCTTGTATACGGCGGGAATAACGAGCGTATCCGTCAATTCTTCTTCGGACGGGAAATAACCGAGAGCATAATAAGACGTTCCGTCCTGCCCGAACGTAAGCCCGTTGGAATACAACGCAAGCGCTATATCGAAAGTGCCGTCCGAGCAAATCACCGCATCGAAAGCCGCGCCGTCGTTCCAGCCCGCCGCCATATACACTTCGTCATACCAATCGGCAAGACTCCCCTCATAAGCGACTTCCGCCACGGACGACCCCGCAAACGCTCCGCCCGCTATGCGGACAACGCTTTCGGGCAGAGTCACTTCCGTCACGCCGTCGGCGGAGTCGAATGCGCCCTCCGCTATGCTCACCACCGCGCCGACGCCGTTTGCGGACGGAACGGTCACAACGGATGAGTCACCGTGATATCCCGTGACCTCCCACTGTCCCGTCACGAGTTCCCTGAGCTCCCAACCTTCCTTTTCGGCAGGCGTTTCGGCAGCGGGTCCGTCGTCTCCGGGAGTGCCCTGCTGATTGTCGCTTTCTTTGTCGCAGGCGACAAGACACAGAGTGAGCGCCGCAGCAAGCGTCAATATGAGGACAAAAAGCCAAAATCCTCTTTTTCTCATAAGTTTTCCTCCTTTTTCTGCACGATTTTCCTCAAAAAACAGTTTCAAACTGATTTTTATTCAGTATACAGTTTCAAACTGTATGACGTCAATATGCGCAGGGAAGATTTGTCGAAACTTAACGATATTTGCAGGGGGCTTCGCGAATTGCGAAAAGCTCAATGTAAAACTCAAAAAGAAGTGGCGGAAGCAATAGGAATAACGCCGCAATCCTATCAGGCGTACGAATCCGGCAAAACTCTGCCCACACTGGAAAATTTTCTGCGTCTGTGCATCTATTTCGACGTCACGCCCGACGCCCTTTTGGGAATAAAGGATTTTTGACTGAACGTCCGCCGCGTCGGGCGCTTTTTGTCTCCGTCCGACAACGATACGAGCCAATAATATCTTCGGCAAAAAACAAAAACTCCACGCACAGCGGAGTTTTTGTCGCACGGTTAGGACGTGCTATGGCAAATAAGCCGTCCGTACAACGTCGTGACGGCTCCCGTAAGGGCTAACAGAGTTCGTATTCCTTTTCGATGTGCGTGTGTTTGGCTTTCCAGTTCCTTAGTCTGTTGGGAATAAACCATATATACACCGTAAGCGTCACTATCGAAAGCAGCCACCATTTGATATAATGTCCGAAAAGCTGCCCTGCTTTTCCGTCGAAATACAGCCGCCGTCCGTCCAGCACGGTGTGATTGCAGCGCCATTTCGCAGACAGACGTACAGCTGCGGGCAGAGCGAGCCCCAGCGTACACAGTGAAATCACGGCACCGAACAGCATCAGCACAATCTGCTGTCCGAGCCAACCGTCAAAAGTTGCCCCGCACTCAAAGTATTCGCCAGCAATATGCGTATGCTTTGCCTTCCATTTTTTGATTCTGCCGGGTATGAAAAACAGAAATATTCCCGCCGTGAAAAAAATCAGCACAATCCAAAGCAGCCAGTTACCGAAAAGCTGCCCTGCCTTGCCGTCGAAGTATAGCCGCCGTCCCTCGTAAAGAGTGTGCTTGCAACGCCATTTTTCCTTCCATACGAGCGTGGCGGGATATGCGAGTCCAAACGTAATCAAAGTGACGAAACCGCAAAGAATATTCCAGCCTATCTTTTGTATCAGCCAGCCGTCGAAACCTCCGTTGCCACCGTTTTCCACATTTGCGGCGCGTGGACTTTTCTGTTTAAGCGACGACACATAAGCGTCCGTTTTGTCCTTCCATTGCGCAGTAAGTTCGTCAAACCCGTTTTTGTCACCGCCTTTGATGTAGCCCGAAAGAATGTTTTTCACATCCTTGCCTCTGCTCTTGCCTTCCAAGCGCGCGGCAGTCTTCCAAGCACGCATTTTCCTGCGGATGATTTCACGTTCCCACGCATTAGGGTACGACAGCCCCCAAAACACCGCTCCGACGCACAAAATCAACAGGCAAAATAAAAAAGGTACAAGAAATGAATTTATCATAAATCCTCCCAATCCGTCCGTTCAAAATGTGCCCGGCAGCGACATCACCGCCACCCCGATTAATGAGTACAGCCCGTAGAAAAACAACACTATGCCCGCTATCTCAAACGACTGTTTCCTTGCTATTTTTTTCAGGCGTTCGTCAGGTCCGCCCTGCTCCCGTGCAGAGTCTGTCGAATTTCCACCCGCCGGCTGCTCTGCGTGCGCGTCTTCTGCCGTATGAGTGATGACGACGGTATTGTCCCGCTCCCTGTGTCCTACTACGGGAGGTACACCCGTTTTCGGCGCTTCCGTTCCTTTGCTTCTGCTCCCACAATCGTTGCCGTCCTGCATTTTTCCTCCTTTTTCATCCCACGCAAATGTCAGAACGATTGTTCCGTATTCGCGCGGACAAATGGCGCCGCACTATCCGCATCGCCCGTTTCCGAGTTCATAATAATCGCATAATATGCGATTGTCAAGATAAGAATCACCTCATATGCGATTATTTGCCTGCGAGGCGAAAAATGAATCTTCAAGAAATACAGGCGCGTATGCGCGCGGCAATAAAAAACAGCGGAATGAAACAAAAAGACATCGCAAAGGCGATAGGCGTGTCCGCGCAGACGGTGTCGAAGTATATGAAAGCGGACATCTTTCCCGCTCTCGACACTTTTGCGAAACTCTGTGCCCTGCTGGACGTTTCGTCCGACCACATCCTGGGAATAAAGGAATTTTAACCGCCCATAAACCTATGCCGCCCTACAGACACGGGCGTAGTGCGAGACGAATCGCCTTCCTCGCCCCGTGAGCGTGACGAAAAGAAATCACCCTATACCCGACGGACACCCATTCGGAGTGGGAGCCGCAACAGGCGGCGACCGGGTGAGTGCCGAGGGCAAGGACGGACGTACGCCGGCAATGCGCCGTCTGTTCGCGAAGCGGGCGCATTGCAAGTGGCATAACATTGCGCCGCCTGAGAGGCGGCGCATCGGAAGCACTTGTGCCCGAGTGCCGAAGGTGTCCTCCCGCAACCGTGGGTGCCCTTTCAGGGGGTACGGTTGCGGGGGAAACCCGCAGGAAGGGGGCACAATATTCATTATTCAAGAGGAGGGGGCACAACACTCCCCTGTCAGAGAGACGAAGCACGGGCGAAAACCGTCGCGCGTTAAAGTAAATCCGCCGCCATTGAATGGCGGCGGATTTGTTGTCGAGTGTGAATCGCGAGGCGGAGCGCACATTGACGTACGTGAGCATCCGCGACAATGGCGCTGACAAAGTTGTGCGCCGAATAGCGAAGTTATCTCTTGGAGAACTGAGGTGCCTTGCGCGCCTTGTGCAGACCGTACTTCTTGCGTTCCTTCTGTCTGGGGTCGCGTTTGAGGTAGCCTGCTTTTTTCAGTGTTGCGCGGTAGGCTTCCTTGTCGCAGACGCAGAGTGCACGGGCGATGCCGTGGCGGATGGCGCCCGCCTGACCCGTCATACCGCCGCCGTGGACGTTGACGATGACGTCGAACTTGTCCGTTGCGGAAACGGCTTCGAGGGGCTGATTGACGATAAGACGCATTGTGTCGAGGGGGAAGTAATCCTCGAAGGTGCGCTTGTTGATGGTGATGTTGCCTTCACCGGGGATAAGACGCACTCTTGCGATGGCAGTCTTTCTTCTGCCGGTGCCGAGATATTGAACTTTCTTCTTTACGGTTTTCTTCGTAGCCATATACGCACCTCAACTATTTCAGTTCCAACGCGACGGGGCACTGCGCCTGATGGTTGTGCTCGCTGCCGGCGTAGACGCGGAGTTTTTTGAGCATATCCCTGCCGAGAGAGTTCTTGGGGAGCATACCCTTGACCGCTTTGTACACGGCGAATTCGGGCTTCTCGTTCATAAGTTTCTTGTACTGCACTTCTTTGAGACCGCCGATGTAGCCGGTGTGATAACGATAATATTTCTGTTCGAGTTTTCTGCCGGTGAGCACCACCTTGTCGCAGTTGATGACGATGACATGGTCGCCGCAGTCGACGTGGGGAGTATATTCGGGTTTGTTCTTGCCTTTGAGTATAGCGGCAACTTGCGACGCAAGGCGTCCGAGCACCATATCGGTGGCGTCGACGACGTACCACTTGCTTTCCACTTCGCCGGGTTTTGCCATGTAAGACTTGTTGTTGTTTGCCATCGCGGACAAATCCTTAGCCATACAGACCTCCAAATTTCTTGTGTTATTGCGTTTATATAGACTGCAAGGCGAGGGGCTAGTTCGCGATTGCAACGATGTTCACGCGTATACCTGCGTACAGACGCTTAAATATAATATTAGAGAATGACGCCGCTGTCAAGCGAATTTTCGACAAAACGGCGCGAAAAAGATTGAAACGCAACGGTTCCGCCGCCGCAAATCCGTTCCCGCGCCCGGAAACGCGGGAACGGCGGCGCTTAAAATCATTCCTCTTCCTCCTTCGCCGCCGGGATTTCTTCGGCGAGGATTTCCATGCTTCTGCAAGGCACTTCGATGACGTTGCCCGACGCCGAAACGTATTCGGGCACGGAGTAACGGACGCGCTCATAATTGCAAAAACGCACTTTTATCGTCTTTGTCCGACAATCAGAACTCGGTTTTATGACAAAACGCGTGACTTTTCCGTTGGTTTCCGTGCGGAAGTCGATGCTGCCCGTTTCGTCGTACATCGTGTACTCTCCCGTACCCTTGTACACCCTCACTTCCAGCGCGTCGAACTCCTGCAAGTTGCCCTCTCTTTCGGCAAGCATCGGGATTATCGCGCCTTCCTTCGCAAACACGGGAATGCGGTCGGCGGGGCTTTTCACCGTCATAAGCCGCTCGCCCTCGTAAACTTCGCCCGTAAAGAAGTCCGTCCACCTGCCCGCGGGCAGCCACACCGTCGTGCGGGCAAAGCCGTCCTTACGCGCTTTCGTGACCACGGGAGCGCATATGAATTCGGAGCCGAAGACGTATTCGTTCTTCATCCCGCGCGCAAACGGGCTGTCGTAACAGTAGTAAAGAGGAGCGCATATCGGCACGCCGTCCTGCGCCGTGTGTACGTTCGCGGTGTAAAGATAAGGCAGAAGCCTGTGACGCAGACGAAGGAAATCTTCCGCGATTTTTTCCGCTTCTTCGCCGTAGAGCCACGGCTCTTTGGATATGCCGTTCTTGGTGGAATGCAGACGGTTGACGGGTGAGAAAACCCCGAATTGCAGCCACCTGACGTAAAGTTCGGGGTCGCCCTTGCCGAACATATGCCCGCCTATGTCGTGCGACCACCAGGTGTAGCCCACGTTGGCGGCGAGCGCGGTGAACCACGGTTGCAGGCGCAGACTCTTCCAGCACACAACCGTATCTCCCGAAAAGCCTATGGGATAGCGGTGCGAACCCAGCCCCGCATAGCGCGAGAGTATAAGACCGCTCTTCCCTCCGCGGGAGATGTCGAGCGTGTGGTAATGATTGAGCAGCCAGAGAGGGTCCAGCCCCTTCATCTTCGACTTTGTGCCCTGCTGCCAGTCAATCCACCAGAAGTCCACCCCCTCGTCCTCGTAAGGATGATGCAGGATGTCGAAGTACGCCTTGCGGAACTTCTCGTCCGTCAGGTCGAACTCCACCGTACGTTTCGTGGCGGGGTCTATGCCGCACGCCTTCGCCATTTCGGGATATTGCTCTTCGTACCAACGTACGCCGTCGCGGGGGTGCAGGTTCATAGTAACGGCAAGCCCGCGTTCTTTGAGGTCGGCGAAAAATTTCTTATGGTCGGGGAAAAGTTTTCTGTTGAACGTATATCCCGTCCATCCCGCGCACTGGGTGGGATTGTGCGGTTTGAACTCGGCGGGCACTTCGTCCACGATGTGCCAGTCCATATCAATCGTTGCGACCGTGAATGGAATATCCTTCTGTCTGAACTCGTCCATCAGGGCGATATACTCGTCCTGCGTATAGGCGTGATAGCGCGACCACCAGTTGCCGAGCGCGTATTTGGGCAGCAGAGGCGTGAACCCCGTCAGCGCGTAGTATTCTTTCAGACCGCCGAGGAAATCTTTCCCGAACGCGAAGACGTATTTGTCTTTTATCCCTTTTTTGCGGGGAGAAACGGACCCGTCGGCGTTCAGCGCGAACGAACGCGAGTCGTCCGCTTCCGCCACTCCGTCGGAGGACATAACGCCGCCGCGGACGTTGGCGAAAAAGAACATATCCTTCCCGCCGCCGCGCTTACGCATACGCACCACTCCGAACGTGCCGTCAAGCGTGCGTGCCGTGCCGCCGAGATTGGTGCGGGCGGAAGGCTTTGCCGTCCTGCCGTCCAGCACACACTCCACGCCGAGCGTGCGTTTGTCCACCCTGAACTCGACGCATTTTGTCACAACGACGATTTTACCGCCGCTTTCAGACACATTAAACCGCGGTTTCGCGAAGTTGCGGTTGACAACCATCTGCGTCGGCGCGTCCGTAAACACGCCGTCCGCGCTGCGCTCGACGCGCAGTATTCTGTCCGACAAAACCGAAAGACGGAGGTCGCCCGTCTTGTAGACGCACTCCTCCGCCGTCACGGAAAGACCACTGTCGTAAATCGACATAACCCGCTCCTTATGGGCGAAAATCGTTTGACTTTCCGCCCGAAAATTTGTATAACACAAATAAGAAAGGTTATTGTTCGCCGCAAGGCTTGAACGTTGCGAATAAGTGGCTTGCCGCTCGCGCCTTTCTTTTTTTATGTCCCGTTACCGCCCGTCCGCGTCAGTCCGCGTCGGGGTCATTTCTCTTCGGGTTTGAGCACCACCGCAAGGAACACGCACTGCTTGCCGCCCACCGCTATCATACCGTGGGGCTGGCCGCTGTCGTAATAGACGGTGTCGCCCTCGTTCAGCACGTCGACGTTGCCGTTGATGTTGACCATCAGCTGCCCGGAGAGAATATAATCCATCTCCTGCCCCTTGTGGGACGAGAGAGGGATGGGCTTGTCCTCCGACCCTTTGACGTAAGGCGCGGTGACGTAGAACGGCTCCGCGGTTCTGCCGCGGAAATTCTGCGCCAGGTGCTGATAGCTGAACGAATGCCTGCGTTCCGTGAGGACGCCCTGCCCCGCGCGGACAATGCTGTACGAGGACAGCGTGGGGGTGTGCCCCGTGAGCAGCGCGGTCACGTCCACGCCGAAGCGCCCCGCGCAGTTATACAGGAAAGTGACGGAAAAATCCTTCCCGCCTTCCTCGTATTCGAGATAAGTTTTTTCGTCCACGCCCGCCGCCTCTGCCATTTCGGCGGTGGATATTTCCATCATCTCGCGCAGACCTTTGAGCCTTTCGGCGATTTCTCTGGTGTTGGAATCAGACATATTATCTCCTTGCACGCGCGCCACGCGGACGCACGGAATACAAAAATTTTCCAAATAATATTACCAAATCCCGCGCCGTTAGTCAATCCCATTGCAAAATACCGCTCCGAACGACACCCGATTTCGGCGGCGCGGGGCGCAAAACCCGCATTTTTCATATATTGTCGTATCGGATGCAGGAGGTAAATATGTGCGGGATTGTGGGATATACGGGGTTCAGGCGCGCGAAAAAAGTGCTTCTGGACGGGCTTCAGGCGCTGGAATACCGCGGCTATGACAGCGCGGGAGTCGCGCTGGCGGACGGCAAACTGAAAATTTACAAATGCGGCGGAAGGGTCGCAACGCTGTCATCCATAATTCCGCGCTCCAAAGCGCATACGGGCATAGGGCACACGCGGTGGGCGACTCACGGCGCTCCGTGCGCCGAAAACGCACATCCCCACCTGTCGTTCGACGGGAAAATCGCCATCGTACACAACGGCGTCATAGAAAACCACGACGAACTGCGCGCAGAGCTCACGGGCAGGGGCATCCCTCTCGCCTCCCAGACGGACAGCGAGCTCATCGCGCATATGCTGGCGCTGGAAGAAGGCGATATGCGGGAAAGGCTGTTCAAAGTCGCCGCCCGTACCGAAGGCGCAATGACCGTGCTCGCCGTGTGCGAGAACGACAGCCGCATATACGCCTACCGCCGCGGCGCGGCGCTCGTCGTCGCGGAAGGGAACGGAGAGAGCTTCGCGTCCAGCGATATGCTCGCGCTCGCGCCTTACGTCGGGCGCGTGACCGTGCTCAAAGACGGCGAATGCGCCGTGCTCTCCCCCGACGGCATAAGCGTGTTCACGGCGGACGGCGGACGCGACGACCACCCCGAAAGCCTTCCCCTCTCCGTGCGCATAGTCAAAAAGAGCGAATGCCATATGCGCGACGAGATAGAGGAAATCCCCGACGCGCTGCTTGCCACACTCCGTTCCTTCGAATGCGGCTTCCGCGACAGGGAAAAAGTCTTATCCCGCCTTGTCAATTCCAAAAACATTCTGCTCACGGGCTGCGGGACGGCGTATCACGCCTGCCTGTACGGCTGCGAAGTGCTGGAACGGCTCGCGGGCATACCTTGCCGCGCGCTTCCCGCGGGCGAGGTGGAAGACCCGACGTTTACGGACGGCAACACTTTTTGCATCTTCGTCACCCAGAGCGGCGAAACCGCGGATACCCTGCGCGCAATGGAAGTGTGCAGGAAAAAGGGCGCATATACCTTTGCCGTGACGAACGTGGAAGGCAGCACCGCCGCTTTGCAGGCGGACGGATGTTTTCTGCTGCGGGCGGGTGCGGAAGTCGCGGTGGCGGCGACCAAATCGTATTGCTGTCAGCTGCTCGCGCTCTGGCTGCTCGCGAAGGCGGCGGAGGGGTCGGGAGGCGAACGCGAAAGCGCGGAAGACCTCGCCGCAAAATGCCGCGACGCCCTCTCGCTGCCCGTCTTTACGGAATGCTGCCGTGCCTCCAAACTCTTTTTCATAGGCAAAGGGACGGACTCGATTACGGCGCGTGAAGGCGCGCTGAAATTCAAGGAAATTACGTGGCGGAGCGCGGACGCATACACCGCGGGCGAACTCAAACACGGCGCGATAGCGCTTGCCGACACGTCGAGCGCGGCGGTTGCGGTGCTGACGGATGCGGCGGACGCTCCGAGAATGCGTGCCGCCGTGAGCGAACTCCGCTCCCGCGGCACCCGCGTCTACGCGCTCTCCGCCGCGGGCGACATAGGCGCAAACGTCACCGTCGCCCTGCCCCGCACGGAAGAGTGTCTGCTTATGCCCGCGCTTGCGGTCATCCCCTTGCAAAAACTCGCGCTGGAATCCGCCCTGCTGCTGGGGCGCGACCCAGACAAACCCAGAAATCTCGCAAAAAGCGTGACGGTGATTTAGCCCTTTTCCGCCAAAAAAAGCACGGACTTTCCGCGGCGCCCATACGCCCCTCACGAAGAGAAAATATGTCCGAACATAGCAAAACGCGGCGTTTACGCCGCGTTTTTACATTATAAAACACCATTTTTTGCTATTTTATTTGTTGCAGGCGGTACACCACTTTCAAGATGTCGTCATATACGGCAAGGGTCGCGATGGCGTCGCGGGCGGTCGCGCTCTTGTTGATGAGCACGAGCTCTTTCCCGTTGAAACAGTCGGGGAGGGCCGCCGCGGGATAAACCGCAAGCGAAGTGCCCGCGATTATCAGCACGTCGGCGCGCCCTATGTCTTTCACCGCGCCGTCGAGCACATCCGCGTCCAGGCTCTCTCCGTAAAGCACGACGCACGGGCGCACCGTTCCGCCGCATTCCGTGCACTTCGGCACGCCCTCCGACGAGAGTATGAATTCCTCCCCGTAGCGCCTGCCGCATTTTACGCACCTGTTGCGCTTCACGCTTCCGTGCAGTTCCCACACCCGCCGCGAACCCGCCGCCTGATGCAGTCCGTCGATGTTCTGGGTGACGACGGAAAGCAGTCTGCCCTGCTTTTCGAGTTCCGCGAAAAAGAGGTGCGCGTCGTTCGGCTTGGCATCGGGATACAGCATCTTGCTTCTGTAAAAGTCGAAAAACAGCTCGGGGTGGAGCGCAAGGCACTCGCGCGACAGCATATATTCCGCGCCGTAGCCCGCAAACTTCCCCGAATATACCCCTCCCGCGCTTCGGAAATCGGGTATGCCGCTGGGGACGGAAAACCCCGCGCCCGTGAAAAGCACTATGTGCTCCGCGTCGCCGATGACCCTGCCGAGCCTGATGATGTCGTCTTCGGAACAGCCCATATTTCACCTCTCCCGAATTATACACCCGCAGAGCGCGAAAACAGTTTGTGCAAAAGCAAAAAAGCGTTATAATAAAACCACCGTAAAAAATCCGACGGATTTCCGCCTCCCGCACAGCGGCGGACGGAAATTCTCAATCGAGGTCGATATGTTCAACAAGACTATGTACGAGCTTGGCAGCCACCGCTCCGTCATCCGCGAGCTTTTCGAATTCGGCAAAAAGAGAGCCGCAGAGGTCGGCGCGGACAAAGTGTACGACTTTTCGCTTGGCAATCCCAACGTGCCCGCCCCCGACTGCGTGAAAGAGGCGGCGGAAAAACTGCTCGCTCTTCCCGACAATACCGTCCTGCACGGCTACACTTCCGCCCAGGGTGACGCGGCAGTACGCAAAGCAGTCGCGGACGACATCAATGCGCGTTTCGGCGCGGGCGTGTCCCCCGACGCGATATATATGACCTGCGGCGCGGCGGCGTCCCTGACCATCACCCTCACCGCTCTGCGCGAGGACGGGGACGAATTCGTGTTGCTCGCTCCCTTCTTCCCCGAATATTCGGTGTTCGTCAAAGCGGCAGGCGGCACTCCCGTCGTCGTCCCCTTCGACGAAAAGACTTTCGCGCCCGACCTCGCGGCGCTCGAAAAGGCGATAAATCCGCACACAAAGGGCATCATCGTCAATTCCCCCAACAATCCGTCGGGCACGGTATACTCCCGCGCGACTCTCGAACGCATCGCCGCACTGCTCTCCGCAAAGTCCGCGGAATACGGCACGCACATAGCGCTTATTGCGGACGAGCCCTACCGCGAGCTCGTGTACGACGACATCGAAGTGCCCTATCTTATGAACCTTTACCCCGACACAATCGTGTGTTACAGCTTCTCAAAATCCCTCTCTTTGCCGGGCGAGCGCATAGGCTACATCGCGGTTTCGCCGCGGATGACGGAGGGAGAAGGAGTGTACGCCGCCGTATGCGGCGCAGGCAGAGCGCTCGGATACGTCTGTGCGCCGAGTATGTTCCAGCGCATAATCGCCGCCTGCACGGGCGCGCGCCCCGACATTGAAGCCTACCGCAAAAACCGTGACCTCATTTACGGCGCACTCACGGAAATGGGCTTCGAATGCGTGCACCCCGACGGCGCATTCTATCTCTTTGTCAAATCCCCCGAACCCGACGCCAACGCCTTTGCGGACCGCGCCAAAAACCTCGGGCTGCTCATCGTCCCCGGCGACAGCTTCGGCGCCCCCGGCTATGTGCGCATCTCTTACTGCGTCAGCCACGATATGATACGGCGCTCCCTGCCCGCCTTCCGCGCGCTGATGGACTCGTACACCAAGTAAATTATACGGCGAGATTATACCCCGTTAAAAGCCATAAAACGGATAACATCCGTTTTATGGGGACCCCCGATTTATGCCCCACCGAAAAATCAAAGATTTCTCGGCGGGGGCCCCGATTTTATTTCGTTCTCTGACAAGGGAGTGTTGTGCCCCCTCCTTCCCTTCGGGCTTTCCTCCCCCGTTCGGAATAAAGGGCACGTTTGCCAAAATGCGGGACTTGCACTACATTTCTTTTCAGAGTTTATTTCTCGCACTCACATAACCGAGCGGATAACGGCACTAACTTAACATCGCTCACGGGGCGAGGAAGGCGACTCGCCTCGCACTACGCCCGTGTCTGTTTAATTACTCATCAAGCTCGCGAGGTCGCGGAGCGCGCCGCGGCGTTCAAGCGGCGGTTGCACCGCCTGTGAACGCTTGGTTGAGCGGCGCGTGCACTCCGAATAAACGTCCGTCGGATAGAGGGGAATTTGTTTTCGTCACGCTCTTGTTTCAGGAATTTTCAAACGTAGGAACATGCCCCTGTTCTCGAAGACGCATTGAGACAGCTAGGGGACGGGGTAAAAGTATACTCTCTCGATATACTCCCACGCAAAACCAAAAGCGGACTCTTGGGGACGGAGCAAAATAGTCCGCGGTTTCGGACTATTTTGCTCCGTCCCCAAGAGTCCGCACTATGTCCCCGCTCTCTCGAAGTTTTTACCCAGCCGAAAAATTTGCAAAAAGGGTTGACATTATTGCTTTGCGGGCATATTATATGAACAGAAATTCATATGAGCGCGCGTTCATATGAGTTTGCGCGAAAACCCGCGTGCGGACAAGAAAAGCGAAAGGAGCAAAAAATGGCATATCATCTTTGCACGATACATCCCGATACGGTCGACCGTGTGGCGGCTGCAATGGAAAGCGAGGAAACGCTGAACAAAATGTCCGCGTTTTTGAAGGTCGTCGCCGACCCTACAAGGCTGAAAATCGTCAACGCGCTGCTGATAGGCGAACTGTGCGTGTGCGACCTTGCAAAACTTCTCGGAATGGAACATTCCGCGGTTTCGCATCAGCTTGCCGTGTTGCGCAAAAGCGCGGTCGTGACCGTGCGGCAGGAAGGCAAGGTGAAATATTACTCTTTGAGCGACAATCACATAAACACGGTGTTCAACGTCACACTTACGCACGTAAACGAGTGATTTTGCGCATTGAGCGGGAAAATGCCGCTCCGCACCTCACATTCGGAAGAATAAAAGGACGTCAATCAAAACTCCGCAGGACGGCTTGCGGACTTTCGTACAGGGTATTTCGGCAGACGCCGTGCCATAAATGCGCGGGCTTCTCCGCTCCGCGCAAATAACGGATAAGGAGAACAGTATGAAAAAATCTTTCAGCCTCGAAAATCTGGACTGCGCAAACTGCGCCGCCAAAATGGAACACGCCGTATCCAAAATCGACGGCGTAAATCACGTCAGCATAAGTTTTATTGCGCAGCGTATGACGCTGGACGCCGACGACGCACGTTTTGACGACATTCTTGCCGAAACGGTCAGAAAATGCCGCAAAATAGAACCCGACTGCAAGATACGCGTCTGACGGGGGGGGGCTTATGAGCAAGAAAGAAAAAACCAATCTCATACGCATCCTTGCCTGCCTTGCGGCGTTTCTTGCCGTCTTTATCGCGGACAAGGTGCGCGGACTTGACGGAGTCATAGGCGGCGAATACGGCTGGCTGTTGCCCTTCGCGCTGTATCTTGCCTTATATCTCGCCATAGGCTACGACGTGCTGTGGCGCGCCGCCCGCAACATTGCGCACGGGCAAATCTTCGACGAGAATTTTCTGATGTGCATCGCCACGCTGGGCGCGTTTGCGCTCGCCGTTTCCCGCGGGG
>OMFY01000649.1_pt1 | contig 16756 bp, 13 predicted proteins | sample 1645701 | NCBI WGS metagenome assembly OMFY01 (sample SAMEA103958111, study PRJEB25191) | human gut metagenome | biome: human-associated habitat [ENVO:00009003]; feature: intestine environment [ENVO:2100002]; material: feces | place: Germany | collected 2013/2015
TAAATGTTATTGACAATAAAAAAGGACCTTTCCGGCCCATTTTATAAATATAAAAGTATTTAAATTCTATAATTGTCCACCGACAGATTTGTATAAACTTAATGCGGCAATAATCAAGCTCGTTTTGCTTTGAATTTCTTCTTTTCTTAATGAAAGAAGATTTTCTTTATACTTTAACGTATCAAGATATGAAACAGCTCCCTTTTCATATTTATAGTAAATATCATTATAATATTTGGTTTCACATTCAACTCTTTTTATATTATTTTGATTTTTAGCTGTTTCTGTTTTTATATCAACAAGACTGTCATTTATCTCCTGCATCGATGTAAGTATTGTCTTTTGATACGTATTAAACATTTGTTCATACTTATATTTTTTAGCCCGCAACTGTGCCATAAGACGACCTCCGGTAAATATAGGCTGAGCAAGCCCTCCACCAAGGGACATTATAAAACTGCGCCAATCAAAAAGAGGTGAAAATGCATACGCATTAAATCCAACAAACCCGGTAAGATTAATACTTGGCAACATATTCTTACGTGCAACTTTTACATCAATTGCCGCTGCTTGCAATTGAGCTTCTGCCTTCAAAATATCAGGTCTGTGATCAATAATTTCCGACGAAATACTCTGAGGTAAATCTGTTAAAACTTGTATATTATCAATGGAACTTCTTGTTAATGTTGAAGAATTTTCACTATTAGTGCCGGTTAATACGGAAAGTTGATTAAGAAGTTTACTTTGATTATTTTTTAAAGTTTCCATATCAGACAAAGATTCAGTATACGATTTATCAGCAACGGTTACATCAGTTGATGAAGCAAGCCCATAATCATAATTAATTTTGGTTAAGTTTAAAATTTCTTTTCTTATATCTACAAGTTCTTTCTGATACTCTATTTGTTTATCTATACTCATTACATTAAAATATGTAGATGCTGTAAGAGTTGTCAAGGAAATAAAAGCGGACTTTTCATCATACTTTAAAGCTTCCAACTCTTTTTGTGCTTTCTTTGTATTAGAACGATTTTTCCCCCAGATATCAACTTCATAATTGACAGTTAATGGAAATCTCATATTAGTCGCATAATAAGAAGGGAAGAACATTCCTGCATAAGGAATTGAACCTGAAAATTTTTCACGACTGACGGTACTATTAAAATTTATAGAAGGAAGTTCGTTACCAAATGATTCTTTCACAACCTCCTGTCCTTCTAAAACCTTTAATGCATTGATTTTTATATCATAATTAGAATCAGCTGTTTTTATAATATATTCTGTCAGTATAGGATCTTGGAACTTATTCCACCATTTTAAATTCATATATTCTATTTTGTTATCTATTTGTTTGTTATTTTTATGTTTTCTTTTCTCCTTTGTATAATTTTCCGAAACTGAGGCAGCTTGTTTACTGTCCGCAGTTATACCCGCGCAACAAACAATCTGAACATTTGAAACAAATATTATCGTAATTAGAAGATTAGCTATATATTTTTTCATCTTTTCCTCTTTAACATATTAATCAACTTTTGTTTTATCTGTGGGTTGTTATACATCTGCAATTTTTTCTGAATTTGTGTAATTGTTATGTATAATACAGGGATTAAAAACAGATTGAGAATTGTAGAAACAATCATCCCGCCAAATACTGCCGTCCCCATTGAAACACGACTCACTGATCCAACTCCTTTTGCAAATACAAGCGGAGTAATCCCCAGAATACATGCAAGAGATGTCATAATAATCGGTCTGAAACGTATCGCTGCTGCATCGACAATTGCTTCCCGTAAGTTTTTACCCTGCCTGTGGAGCTGATTTGCGAATTCTACAATCAAAATTCCGTTTTTGCTTGCAAGCCCGATTAACATTACTAGCCCGATTTGACAGAATACGTCATTATCAATACCGCGCAGGAACTGGAATAACATTGCACCAAAAAGCGCCAGAGGTACCGCAAGCAAAATAATTGCAGGTTCAAACAGGTTTTCGTATTGCGCTGCAAGAATTAAAAATACAAACACAAAGCTCAGTATGAAGATGAATGCAGCCTGACTGCCGGATTCCTGTTGCTCCAGAACAATCCCGGACCACTCATACGAAAATGTCTTTGGAAGAACTTTTTTAGCAATATTTTCCATTTCTTTAACAGCTTCGCCCATACTTACACCCTGCTTTGCAGAGCCTGTAATCTCGGCGGAACGTCTTAAGTTATAATGATTAATTGTGTCTGCGGTATATGAGGTTGAGAATGATGTTATTGTAGAAAGCGGCATCATAGAACCGTCGTGCGCTCTTACGTAAAATTGCCCGATGTTGTCAGGTGATGCCCGAAATTTTTTATCTGCCTGAAGGTATACCCTGTATGCTTTATTTAAATACGTAAAATCATTTACATACAAAGAACCTATATAAACCTGCAAAGTATTATAAACATCTCTCAATGATAATTGTAACTGTTTGGCTTTTAATTTATCAATTTGTAAATTCAACTGTGGAGAATTTGCTGCAAATGAGGTAAACAACCCTGTTAACTTTGGCGATGTAAGACTTTCAGCTATAATATCCTGAGTAACAGTATCAATTGTGTCAAGAGTATTATTGGCATTATCCTTAACTTCAAACTGGAAACCGCCGACAGTCCCAATACCTTCAATGGCTGGAGGTTCAAATGCAACAGCTGTAGCATCCGGCAATTTTGCAAGTTTCTGATTAACTCTGTCTACAATCGCTTTTGCGGAGTGTTTCTTACTTCTTCTTTCATGATTTGGCTTTAGTGTTACGTATATCAAAGCCTTATTTGCCGAATTCCCGCTGAAACTGTAGCCCGTAGCGTCAAGATAACCTATAATATCTTCTTCCTCTTCAAATATTTTATCAATTTTGTCAACTATTCTCTGAGTTTCTTCCAGAGAAGAACCTTCAGGCGATTGAACCATTACGCTGAAATATGCTTGATCCTCAATAGGAATAAAAGACTGAGGAACAATCTTAAATAAGCCATACGTTGCTAAAAGCAAACCTGCAAATAACATCAAAACTTTTCTTCTATTATTTAATGCAATATTTAATAATTTTTTGTATTTGTCAATAGTTATACTGATTAAAGCATTAAATTTATCAAAAAATTTAAAATTAAATTTACTTTTTTCTTTTAGCATTATTGCAGACATTGCAGGAGTTAAAGTTACAGAGACGAATGCAGAAAACGCAATAGAAAAGGCTATGGTTAAAGCAAATTGTTTATATAACTTTCCGGTCGTTCCGGGGAAAAAGGCTATTGGTACGAATACTGTAATAAGTACAAGAGAAGTTGCTATAACAGCACTGAAAATTTCTTTCATCCCCTCAATTGCAGCTTCATAGGGCGACATTTTCTTTTCTTTTATAAATCTTTCAATGTTTTCAACAACGATAATCGCATCGTCGACAACAAGCCCCGTTGCAAGAACGATTCCGAATAATGTCAGAGTATTTATCGAAAATCCGAAAACTTTCAAAAGCGCAAATGTCCCGATTAATGAAACCGGAATGGTAACAGACGGGATAATTGTCGTACGCCATTTTTGTAAGAATAGATAAATTACTGCTATTACAAGCAAAATAGAACCGATAAGGGTCATCAAAACTTCATGAATTGATTCTTTTACAATGTTACTTGAGTCAATGGTTATTATAGTTTCCAGACCCGGCGGGAAAGACTTTTGCAATTTTTCCATTTCAGCTTTAACCTTTGTTGAAACATCAATCGCGTTAGCTGTAGGAAGCTGCATAATTGCGAATCCGATAGCATCTTTTCCGTTATAGTGGCTTATTGTATTATAAGTTTCAGCACCAAGAACAGCATATCCGACATCTTTCAGGCGGACAATCATATTCCCTTCGGTTTTTAAAATTATTTCGTTAAATTCTTCCGGTGTCTGCAATCTTCCAGGTGCCTGAACGCTCATTGCAATTTCCTGCTCCTGTCTGCTCGGTGCTCCGCCGATTTGACCCGCAGTAACCTGAACGTTTTGTTCCTGCAAAGCGTTCATAACATCGGTTGCCGTTAAACCTTTACTTGCAAGTTTGAACGGATCAAGCCAAATACGCATTGCAAAAGTTCTATCCCCAAATATTATAACACTTGCTACCCCTTTAATTCTCTGGAGATAGTCTTTTATATATCTGTCAATATAGTTACAAATAAATTCTGTATTATATTGACCATTATCAGATTTCAAAATATAAAGAAGAACAAGAGCAGTTGAGTTTTTATAAATTGTAACACCTGTCTGCTTAACTTCTTGCGGCAATCTTGCCTCTACCTGCTTAACCCTCGTCTGGACTTCCAAAAGCGCATCATCAAGGCTTCTTCCGGAATTAAAAATAATATTAATTGTACTCGTTCCGTCATTACCGCTTGAGGAATACATATATTTCATGTCCTCTGCACCATTTATTGCCTGTTCCAAAATTGTAGTAACAGTTGCTTCAACAGTTTTTGCATCAGCGCCTATATAATTCGCAGTTACGGTAATCTGAGACGGAGCAAGTTGCGGATATTGTTCAACAGGCAATAGCGGAATACAAATTAATCCTGTGAGAAGTATTATAACAGAACATACAGCAGATAAAATCGGACGTTTTATAAAAGTTTCTACAAACATTATATTTGCTCCTCTTTTTCAATTTTTACTTCTGCACCATCATATAATTTTTGAATACCCCTTACTACAATACAATCACCGGCCTTTAAACCTTTTTTTACTACATATTTATCATTTTGAATTTCACCTAAAATTATAGGCGTTTGTTTAACAATATGTCTACCGTTTTCCTCTTTTACAACGTAAACAAAGTCCTGTCCGACAAGGTGAGTTTTAGCACTAACAGGAATTAATAGTCCGGAAGCTTTGTTGTAAATAACTTTTACTTTGACGGATTGATCAGCTTTCAATATACCGTCCCTATTTTTCAGAATTGACTTGGTGAGAATTGTTTGCGTCGAAGAATCAACCCTCGGAGAAATAAAAGAAAGAGTTGATGTTACTGCAACCTTGTCTTGATTATCAAGTATATGAACCGGAAGGCCTTTTTTTATATCAAAAACTTTATCAGCAGGAAGCCCGACATTTAATTCTAAGGTTTCATTTTGAGTAACGGAAAGCATTTTTGTTTCCGGTGTAACATGATCACCAACTTTTACAGGAATATCACCTACAGTTCCGGCAAAAGGTGCAGTTATTCTATGATAACCTAATTCCACAGACTGCTCCTTTATCTGAGCTTCGTTGGTTTCGTAGTCAGATTTTGCCTTTTTATAAGCATTCTCATAGTTTTCCAAATCCTGCTTACTCACAGTCTTCTTAGCATATAAATCAGAATATCTTTCAAATTGAGTTTTTGCAGTTTCATAATTTAATAAAAGTGCTGACTGCTTAACTTTAAATGAATTCAAAAGCGCCTCTTGTTTTCTCGGATCAATAACAAGCAGCAGCTGTCCTTTTTTGACTTTATCCCCAGCTTTAACATTAATATCTGATATTTGTCCGGATACCTGCGGCTGTAATAAAACTGACTGTCTCGAAATCAGAACACCTTGATAAACCTGCGCATTTTCATATTCTACAGGTTTTAACGTTTCTACGTTAACAATTGTTTTTTCAGGTTCAATATCTTTTTGGGTAACATGTATAATAACAGTTACAATAATTACAATTAACAACGCTAATGACACTAATATAATATTTTTTCTATCTAACTTCATATATTCCTCTTAATATTATCCGGTTCACACAAAATAAACCTTATTCAAAACGAATAGAACTTTTGCTTTATATATCAATCTTTAAATATTAAAATTTATACTTAATCACTTTTACAAATTCTCCCACACAAAATTATGATGATTTAAGATTTATTTGAACTTTTTCAACATACGTTTGCATCAATTCTAAAAGTTTATTAATTTCATATTCATCAAACTCTTCAAGCGCTTTCATTGCCGCATTATCAAGTTTGGGATAAATTTTGTCAGCAAGTTCTTTACCTTTTTTAGTTAAATGTATTGTTTTATTCCTTCTATCATCAGGCATTTCTTTTAAAACAACAAGCCCATCACGATAAAAACCCGTTACAACTGTATTAATTGTTTGTTTTGGTAAAAAAGTTTTCTCAGTAAGAATCTTTTGAGTACAAGTTCCGCTTCCCTCATAAATCATATTCAATATAAGCATTGTTGTATAAGAAAGCCCGACAGATTTTGCATAATCTGCATAAAGAGAATCCAGAGTATACCAAACCGCGAACAACAATTTAAACTGTTCTTTTTTTGTTAAATTTTTCATGAAATAATCCTCTGCACAAATAGTCCTAAAACAATTAGTCCTGTTTTAATACTATTTTATTACATAATTGTTAGTTGTCAATAATTACATCTCAAACATAAAAAATAGACACAACACTATAAAAACGTTACAAAAAATAGAACATTGACAAAATCAAACGTTTGTTTTATAATTCAAATATGATTTTAAATTCAAATAAAGACGAAAACTCAAAAACAAGAATACTGGAAGCTGCAACCACCCTTTTTGCTAAAAAGGGGTTTGACGGAACAAGCATAAGGGAAATTTGTAAAAAAGCAGAGGTGAACCTCTGTATGATTTCATATTACTGGGGCGGAAAGCAGGAGCTTTATCAGGGAATTATTGACGACTTGCTCGAAAAACAGGTTGAATATTCTAAAAATTTCCTTAATTTGAATAAGAGTCCTCAAGAAATGAGCGTTAAGGAATGCACAGATTTGTTAATGACTATATCTGAAAAATTTGTAGATTTTTTCTACACAAACATTTCATCAGATTTGATTATTTTGCTTTTGAAGGAACAGCAAAAGCCTGATTTTATCGTAAAATCTCCGGTATTAGATTATATGAGGAGTGTAGTTGCAAGAGTTTTAAATAAGAATGTTAATGACAGACTGGTTATATTTAAAACTCTTTTTATGCTTTCGCAGATAAACTCTCCACGTATACTTCCAGCCTTTTCATTAAGAATTCTTGGACAGAATGACTTTTGCAAAGAAGATATTGATATTATAAAAACAAATGTCAAACTATATATCAACAAAATTTTAATAGAGGAGATTAATAATGATTAAAAAAACACTCCTTACGTTTACATTATTATTATTTTCACAAGCCTGTTTTGCAGTCGATATGCAAGAATTGAACACTGAATTTTTTGCAAAATTTAATGATGAAAACTTAAATTTTTATATTCAAGAAACATTAAATAATAATCATGACTTAAAAAAAGCAGGCCACGTCGTTGAACAGTATCGTCAACAGGCAAAATACTCGCTCGGACGGGAACTTCCTTCCTTCAGCGTCAGTGCAAATTATCTCGGGATAAAAGTTCCACAGCTTGATAATTTTCAACTAAAAGATAACGCCTTCATCCTTCCGTTTATGGCAAGTTATGAAGCGGATTTTCTTTTGAAAAACAGGGACAAAACAAGAGCAGCAAAGAAAAGTTATGAGGCAGCACAGTATAACGAAAAGGCAGTTTATCTTGCCCTTTTGACGGATGTGGCAACTGTCTACACAAATATATTGCAATATGATGATTTGATTGAAAAGCAAACGGAAATTTTGAAGAATCAGGAAGAAATTCTAAACAGGAGTAATAAAAAATTTGAACGCGGAGTGATAGATTCAACAGGATTAAATAACGCAAGAAAAAATGTTGAAAGTGCAAAAAATAATCTTGAAAAACTTCAGAAGGAACGTGAAACCGCTGTGATGCAGCTTGCCGTTTTAAGCGGGAAATCTTCATGTAATATTTCAGATATGAAATTTGGAGATCTGGACAGTTTTGAATATTCAGGAGAAATTCCGAAGGAAATCAGCTCGGATGTAATTTTCAGCCGTCCTGATGTTAAAATGGCAGAAACTAATCTTGAAAAAGCAAAAATTGATGTCAGAGTTGCAAAGAAAGAATTTTTCCCGAGATTTAATATTGTCGGAATATGGGCGTTTAATACAATCGCACCGGGAACATTCTTCTCGTGGGAATCCTCACTTGCTGCTATTTTAGCCGGTGCAACGCAGGATATTTTTAAAGGCGGGATGAAGGTTGCGACTTTAAGAATGCAAAGAGCAAAATTTGAAGAACTTTTTGAAGCTTACAACCAGACAAATTTAGAAGCCGTAAAAGAGGTTAACACTGCGCTTTGTATCATTAAACACGATAAACAAATTGAAGATAATACAATATCCGAATTAAATTTTGAAACAGAAAATTTTGACAATGCTCAAAGGAAATTTAATCGAGGAGTAATATCCGAGCCTGAATTTTTACTCGAGGAGAACAAACTTATAAATTCACAAACAGATTATACACGGGTAAAAACGCAGAGAATAGTTAATTATTTCACACTGTATAAAGCCGTTGGCGGCAGCTTATAAGGGGTTAGCGATGAAAAAAAAAGTAATTATTTTAGTATTATTGATATTGATAATCGGCGGGATGCTGGGTTTTCTGTATTTTAAGAACCGCAAAACCGGCAACGAACTTACACTTTACGGCAATATTGAAATTCGTCAAGTTGATTTGAGTTTTCAGGTCGCCGGTAAAATTGAAAAAATGCTGAAAGAAGAAGGCGATACCGTAAAAGAAGGTGAATTGATTGCAGTTTTGGATGACAGGGATTATGTATCAAACCTTGAAAAAGCCGCAGCTGAGGTTGAAAGGACTCTGGCATTGAAAGATGATGCCGACTCCAAATTTGAACGTCAGGCCCCTCTGGTTGAAGATAATACAATCTCAAAGCAGGATTATGACACACTTCTAAACACAAAAAACAAATCAAAAGCTGATTATAATGCTGCTGTTGCGCAAAAAAACTTTGCTCAGAACCAGCTTGATTACACAAAAGTCTATGCACCTGAAGAAGGGATAATTATGATACGTGTTCAGGAGCCCGGTGCAAATGTTTCAAAGGGCCAGCCGGTCTATACAATGGCAAAAACAAAACCTGTATGGGTTCGGGCCTATGTCAACGAAACGGATCTGGGTAACATCAAATACGGTCAGGAGGTAAATGTTTATACCGATACTGTAGACCCGCAAACCGGTGAAAAGAGAATGTACAAAGGACAGGTCGGGTATATCTCGCCGGTTGCCGAATTTACGCCCAAGACAGTTCAATCAACTGATATAAGAACAAATCTGGTTTATCGCATAAGAGTTTACATTTATGACATAGACGAATATCTTCGTCAGGGCATGCCTGTAACGATTAAGGTTAACTTAACAGGCGAGGGGCAAATTAAGGGTTAAATGAATACTGTTGAAATTAAAAACCTGATAAAAACTTTCGGGAAAATAACGGCTTTAGATGACCTTTCTCTAAACATTGAAAAAGGTAAAATTACAGGGCTTATCGGTGCGGACGGAGCCGGGAAAACTACGCTTCTCAGGACAATTACAGGGCTTTTAATTCCTGATGCGGGTGAAATCTCCACGCTCGGCTATAACCCTGTAACCCAAAAGGAAGAATTAACACCGCATATTGGTTATATGCCGCAAAAATTCGGGCTTTATGAGGATTTGACCGTCATAGAAAATTTAACTCTTTATGCAGATTTAAAAAATATTCCGCACGATTTTGATAAAATGCTGGAATTTACAAAGCTGGCACCATTTCAGGACAGGTTAGCCGGAGCATTATCGGGCGGAATGAAGCAAAAGCTGGGTTTAGCCTGTACGCTTCTGGGCAGTCCGGAATTTTTACTGCTTGATGAACCATCTGTCGGTGTCGACCCTATTTCAAGAAGAGATTTAATGCAAATGGTACGGGAGATGATTACACCGGAAACAACGGTTTTATGGTCAACCGCATATCTGGATGAAGCGCACAGTTTCGATACCGCAGTTGTCATCGACAAAGGCAAGGTAATTTATGAGGGGAAACCGCACGATTTAGCCGCGACACCACAGGAGTTTGAAAACAAAGTAATCGAGCTTATGGGCGGATACAAACAGGAACCGTCAAAAATTGCAGAAAATTATACATTGCTAAAAGATATTCAAGATTGTACGGTTGAGGCGGATAATCTGGAGAAAAAATACGGAAGTTTTTACGCAGTTAAAAATAATTCCTTCTGCATACACAAAGGTGAAATTTTCGGACTTCTCGGACCTAACGGGGCCGGCAAATCAACATCCTTTAAAATGATGTGCGGGCTTGCAAAACCTACAAATGGAACCGCAAGGATTATGGGAATTGATATTACAAAAGATCCGGAAAAGGCACGCTCCAATTTAGGCTATATGGCACAAAAGTTCTCACTTTACGGGAGCCTTACGGTCAGAGAAAATCTTGAATTTTTCGCCTCTGCTTATGGCATAAAATTTAAAAACCGCGCATCAAGAGTTCAGGAAATCATTGATGTTTTCGGTCTAAAGGATTATGCAGAGCAAAAAAGTGAAGAATTACCGCTTGGGCTGAAACAACGGCTTTCAATGGCGTGTGCGTTAATTCACAATCCGCCGGTACTATTTCTTGACGAACCTACCTCCGGCGTTGATGTTCTGACCCGCCGCGATTTTTGGAATCATATTACATCACTGGCAAAAAAAGGGGTTACAATCCTTGTTACAACACACTTTATGGATGAAGCAGAATACTGCGACAGAATAAGCCTTTTTTACCACGGCGAAACCATAGCTCTCGGAACTCCGCAGGAATTAAAAAATAAGGCCGGAGCAAAGACTATGGAAGAAACCTTCATCACCCTTATTAAAGAAAGCGAGGGAGAATGAAAATACTTTTAGCTCTTATCAAAAAGGAAATAAAACAAATTCTCCGTGACCCGAGCAGTATTATAATAGCGTTTATACTGCCTTTTATCTCAATTATGATTTATATGTACGGTATAAATTTAGACTCTGTAAGAGTAACAATGGGGATTAAAAATGATGACCCCGCACCGGAGGTCGCAACACTTGTCAAATCTTTCGGGCACAGTAAGTACGTAAATTCAATCTATTTCGATAATCTGCAGGATATTGAAACCGCAATTGTCCGTTCAAAAATCAAAGGGGCTGTTATAATCCCGAATGATTTTTCAACAAAACTAGCAAGAGGGCAAAATGCGGATCTGCTTGTAATAACAGACGGTTCGGAGGTTAATACTGCAAATTATGTTCAAAGCTACGCCCTTGCAATTGCAAATAGCTGGCTAAGCACAAGCAAATATGCAAACTCCGTTAAACGCCCCCTGATAAATGCCGAAATCCGGACGTGGTATAATCCTGATTTAAACAGTCATTACTTTATTGTTCCGGGGTCAATCGCAATTACAATGACGCTTATAGGGATTCTGTTAACTTCGCTCGTTGTTGCCAGAGAATGGGAACGTGGCACAATGGAAGCTATGCTTTCAACATCCGTAAAAGCTATTCATATTGTTTTAGGCAAATATATTCCGTATTTTGTTTTAGGAATGCTGTCGCTTGCCTTTAATATTTTTCTTTGTGTTGTTATTTTTCAAATTCCATTTAGAGGCAATTATCTTGTCCTATTTTTGGTAAGCGGTCTGTTTCTGTTTACATCACTTGGTATAGGGCTGAATATTTCCTCAGTGCTAAAAAATCAATTCTTAGCGAGTATGGTTGCGATGAGTGTCGGATTTATGCCAGCATTAATGCTTTCCGGCTTAATGTTTCCGATAAATTCCATGCCTGTATTTTTCCAGCACTTAACAAGAATTTTACCGCCAAGATACTATGTTTCATTTGTAGAGAGCGAATTTATGGCCGGCGGAGTTAGCAGTATAAGAATAGAAAACGCTGTATATCTGACTCTTCTGGGACTGCTGTTTTTTGCAGCCGTGTATAAAAATACTGCAATGAGGCTTGAAAATCACCGTGGAGGCAGAAAATGATTAGAGATTTTTTTCGTCGTGTTCTGGCATTAATAAAAAAAGAATTTATAACAATCTGGAACGATCCGAAAACAAAAGGAATAATTATCGGACTTCCGATAGTACAGCTCCTAATATTTTCAAACGCAGCAACGATGGAGGTTCAAAATATAGATGTAACAGTTCTTGATCGTTCTAAAAGCGTTGAATCAAGAGAACTTTTATCAAGATTTGAAAATTCTACAAGATTTAGGAATTTTTATTATACTGATAATGAAGCGGATTTTAAAAAGAAACTTGATGCCCAGAAAGTTCAGATAGGTCTAATGATAAATAACGATTTTTCACGTGATATTAAATCCGGGAAGCCCGCAGAGGTCCAAGTGGCAGCGGACGGCAGACAAACTAATTCCGCCTCCATAGCATCAGGCTATGCTTCACAAATTATTACAGGTTATGGATTAGAACTTTCTCCGCAAAAAAACGGGGCAGGTATAAATATTTCAGTCCGAAACTGGTTTAACCCGAATCTTGAATACAAATGGTATATTTTAACTGTCATTGTTGCAATGCTTTCGCTAGTTACGACATTAATTTTAACATCATTATCTATAGCAAGAGAGCGGGAACTCGGTACCTTTGACCAATTGATTGTAAGCCCGCTCTCATCACTTGAAATCCTTCTGGGGAAATCCATTCCGCCGTTAATTATAGCAATGGCTTTAACAATGGTTATGACCGGAATTGTAATGATATTTTTCCATATTCCGTTTGCGGGTTCATTCTTGTTGTTTATGATTTCAATTTTTATTTCCCTGCTTGCAATAGTCGGTGTAGGGCTTTATATTTCGGCAATCTGCAACACGCAGCAGCAGGCAATTCTATCTGCAATGACATTTATGATGCCGGCGGTTCTGTTATCGGGTTTTATTTCTCCGATAGATGATATGCCTGTCGCACTGCAATATTTAACCTGGTTAAATCCGGTCAGATTCTTTATGGTTTTAACCCGCGGAATATTTCTCAAAGGCATGGGAATTGAAGACGTTATAACAAATTTAATACCTTTGATAATTATTGCCTTAATTACCCTAACCCTTGCCGGCAGAACTTTTAAAAGAAAGCTGGGATAAATAAAAATAAAACTCAGAGGGGATGGGATTCGAACCCACGGTGGAGTTACCCCCACACAACCTTTCCAAGATTGCACCTTAAGCCACTCGGACACCCCTCTATTCAGTTTTATTTACTATTTAATTATCCTTTAAATGCTGCGTTTCGTCAACCTGTAATATTTCTTGTTGATAATATTCTTCAGTTTTTTCCATACTATATATTTTTGCATCAGCAAGCCTTGCAAGAACTTTAGCATAATCTGTGCAACGCTTACCCTTTATTCCTTCTGTTTCCATCTGTATAGTTCCGTCAGGAAATAATCTTATTTTCATTTTACCCATAAATTTTATCTCCTAAACATCTATTGTTAATACAATCGAATTATCATCAAGAACAGCTTCACTCTCAAGTCGCATATTTTCTTTATCCAGTCTTTCTTTTATCTTATTATACGTCATTTCTTGAATATTTAACCCGTACTCTTCATTCAAATCATTAATTACATCTTCACACTCGCCCTTATCTGAGACTTGAGTGATATCAAGAGTATAAGCACCATTACCTTCTTTTTTATAATATACCATCTCCATACCAAAAAGTTTGCATGAAATTTCATCATTAGACTCAACAAGCTCCTCTGCACCGTGTTCAGTAAGAGTATTTAAGAGCATTCCTTTATCCGTATAATTGGTGTTATATGTATACACGATAGTTGATTGTTCATTAATTAAACGTAAATCTCTTCCTGCAGCTATATTCATCTTTCTAAATATAATTTCAGCCTCTTTAGCTATAGCAGCATTATTGATTCCGGAAAACTCAGCAACATAAAAACCATCTTTCATAACCCAATTTAATGTTGCATCACTATTTTTCAATGGTGTTTGCGAATTTCCTTCATAAAACAGATAATTTGATTTTCTTAAAAATGTTTTTAATTCACCTTTTTTAATATTTGTTTGAATTCTTAAATTTGTAAGACTACCATAAGTAATATTTGTCCCCTGAGATTCTCCAGACAAACCTATATTCAAAATAGATACAACCTGTTCTACTTCCAGCACAAACGTATTTTCTGCTTCTGGCTTATAATATTTTACATTTTGACCATTAAGTTGTGCTACAACTTCATTATTTGCAGTTAAATATATGTGCTGAGCACCTTCTTGCTTTAATTTTTTATAAATATCTTTAACATTGGAATATGATGTATCGTAATTATAATAAAAGAATTCACTTGATTCTATCAGACGAACATTTCTTGCTGAAATAGCATCTAAAGTTTGAAAATAATCTTCACCAAAAGATTGCAATTCCTCAGCATCAGAACAACCGTAAAGGGTAGCAACACAATATTTTCCTCTGGTATACCAATCCACCTTCAAACCATTTTGTAAAATATATGCATTTGGTTTTACCTGTTCTGCAGAAATTTGTGTCATAAATTCTTTCAATTCCGGCAGCAAAAGATTAGTCAAAACCCTGATTGACCTTAGATGCTGGGTCGCAACGGTTTCATTAACCTTCTGTTCTTCTGAAGCCATTTTTAATTTTTCTTTTTTTGCTTCCTCAGGACTTATTAAAAAAGCCATAGGATATGCCATTAAAGTAATAGACAACTTTATTCAAACCTCTCTAATTATACATCCAAAGCTCTGCCACCACGCGATGAATTTATATCATCATCATTGTCCGCCTGTGTAGCATATTCAGCCATATCATCTTTCTTAGTTGCAGCAACGGCTCTTATATTTGCCCACTGGCGAAGAGATAATATTTGTTCCTTTTGTGTAACTGATAATGGAACAACATTCTTAATAGTATTTGTCAAATCTGAAAATTCTAGAGGACGACTATTAAAAAAGGCTTCATACAACGCCGTAATAACAACTTGTTCTATTTCCGCACCTACAAAGCCTTCTGTCATCTGTGCTAATTGTTTGTATAATTCATCATTAACTACAAGTTTGCTAGCAACATCTTTATCTTTTAAACGTTTCAATAAATGAAGCTTAAAAATTTCTTCTCTTTCTCTTTGGGTTGGCAAATCTACAAAGAAAATTTCATCAAATCTACCTTTACGCAATAATTCTGCGGGAAGGCTGCTTATATTGTTTGCAGTTGCTATTACAAATACTGGCGCAGTTTTTTCTTGCATCCAAGTTAAAAATGTACCAAAAATTCTTGATGAAGTCCCACTATCACCATTAGAATTCATTCCACTCAAACTTTTTTCAATTTCATCAACCCATAATATTGAAGGAGCAACAGCTTCAGCAGTTTTTATTGCTTTTCTCATATTTTCTTCAGAGCTTCCAACAATTCCGGAGAAAATTTTTCCAAAGTCAAGTTTTAACAGAGGTAATTGCCAAGCTGCACTCATAGCTTTTGCGGTTAAACTTTTCCCGCACCCCGGAACTCCGGTTATCAAAACTCCTTTAGGCGCAGGTAGACAATATTTTTTTGCAGATTCGGACCAGGAATTATTTCTTTTTTTAAGCCAATTTTTTAGATTTTCAAGACCTCCTACATCTGCAATTTTGATATCGGTATTAATAAATTCCAAGATTCCGGTTTTCTTAATAACCTGCATTTTTTCGCTCAAAATTATTCCTAAATCTTGCCCATTCACCTTACCATCATTAACCATTGCCAAAGCAAAAGCATTCTCTGCTTCCTGCAAAGTCAAACCCATAGCAGCCTTGCATAAACGTTCCTTACCTTCTTCATCCAGACCGGTTGTATCAATTTGCTTATTTTGAATAATCATTTTATCAAATTTTGCTTTGATTTCTGATAGTGTAGGTAACGGCATATCGACAATAGTAATTTCTTTTTGCATAGTCTCAGGAATAAGAAGTTCTGAAGCGACAAAAATAACATTTTTTCTAAATTTACTAGTTTTTAAGTCTAAAATATTATCACGAAGGCGCCTTACCACATTATAATCAACCTGACGACCTTTAACTCCGAAATATACATGAAAATCACACATTATAAAAATAGCATTTTTATTGCATTCTTTTATAAAATCAATAGCCTTGTCAGGACTATTCGTACCATCTATCTTCTGTCCGTCAAGAATAAACCCGTTTGTCTGTGTCCAAACATAAACATCTCTTGGTACCCTAATTAATTTTTCTGATTTAGCAATTTTTTTTATAAGATTTACAGCTCTTTCTTCTTCCCATGTTGTTATATATATATATGGAAATCTTGCTCTAAATAATCTTGATAGTTGTAATACAATTTTATTTTCCATCTAAATAACCTCATTTGTTACTATTTTACATTATCTTTACCTAGTTGTAAACAAAAATTTTTGTCTATTCTCTCAAAATTTCCCATACCATTAATTTCTAATCTACCATCAGGAGAAATTCTCATTTCTATTTTATTTTTACTTGTATCGTGTAGAGTAAAAGACGAAAATATCGAATCGGCGATATTTGCTCCGGTAAATTATGTGGACCCGTATATAGGAACCGGCGGACATGGTCATACGTTTTTAGGAGTCGCTGCTCCATTCGGAGCCGTGCAGATCGGTCCTAACAATATAAATAAAGGGTGGGATTGGTGTTCGGGTTATCATTACTCCGATTCGATTGTAATAGGATTTTCACATTTGCATCTCAATGGAACCGGTTGTAGCGACACGGGCGATTTGTTATTTATGCCATATACGGGGAAAATGCGTACGCAGCCGGGAACCCAAGATAATCCCT
>OMFY01000688.1_pt1 | contig 15587 bp, 16 predicted proteins | sample 1645701 | NCBI WGS metagenome assembly OMFY01 (sample SAMEA103958111, study PRJEB25191) | human gut metagenome | biome: human-associated habitat [ENVO:00009003]; feature: intestine environment [ENVO:2100002]; material: feces | place: Germany | collected 2013/2015
GCGCCGCAGACCGCCCCCCCGGTATGCGTTTTAAAAAGGCGGCGTTTGGAACCGAGGGAGGGACTTCCAAAAAACGCTGCAATACGCGCACATATAGGGGGGTTAGGAGAAACTTCAATTTATGGCAGAAAAAAAGAGTACAATTTCAGGAAATACAGAAATATTGACAGACGCAAATATAAAAAAAGAGTATAACGCGATCCGGCGGATGTTTCGTTCCGTCAAAGACGACGATTCGGACAAAATGAAACTGTTAGAACGTATCATCGAGGAAGTGGCGTTCCAAAAAATCGCCATGAAAGCAGCAAAGGCGGACATGATTAAGAACGGACTTCAGACAACAACGAAAAACGCGTCACAAAAATTCGTAAAAGAAAATCCGGCAGTGCAGACATATGACAAATACGCCCGTTCATATGCGTCGAATATGAAAACGCTGATTGATATGCTGCCGCCGAAACAGAAAAAAGAAATTTCGCGGATCATGCAGCTTCGGGGGGATGATTAAAGCGTGGAGAAGCGCAAAGGGGCAGCAGGAGCAGAAAGCCGCCCGCCGATAACAGACAATTATATATTCCAGTATTACGACGCGATCCGGCGCATAAAGCGCGGGGAAAAGATCGCGGGCGTCAGGGCGGCGGGGCAGTTTATACATGACATTTTCCGGATCCTGACGGACGGGATCAAGTCCGGCGAATATATTTTCGACAGGAAAAAAGCAGGAAAAGCAATCCGGTTCATTGAAAATTTTTGTCATCATTCCGAGGGGCGGGCGGATCTGCTAAAACTGGAATTATGGCAAAAAGCCGTCGTTTCTGCGATATTCGGAATCATGGATCCGGATCGCCCGGACTGCCGTATGTTCCGGGAAGTCCTTCTGATTGTTGCGAGAAAAAACGGAAAAACATTACTTGCGGCGGCAATCATGGCGTATATGGCATACATAGACGGAGAGTATGGCGCGAAGTTATATTGCCTTGCGCCGAAACTGGATCAGGCGGAATTGTGTTTCGACGCCTTTTATCAGATTGTCCAGTCAGACGACGAATTAAATAAAATCACGAAAAAGCGCCGGACGGATATCTATATTCAGGATTTCAACACGTCCGTGAAAAAGATTGCGTTTAATTCCAAAAAGTCCGACGGATTCAATGTATATTTCTGCCTAAATGACGAGATCGAAGCGTGGCGCGGAGATTCCGGGCTAAAGCAGTATGAAGTCATTTCGTCGGCGACGGGCAGCAGGGCGCAGCCGCTTATCATGTCAACCGGGACGGCGGGATATGAGAACGAAGGAATATATGACGAACTGATCCGGCGGGCGACGGCGTTTTTGAAAGGGCGAAAGATCGGCAAAGAAAAAGAGCGTCGGCTCCTGCCGTTCTTGTTCATCATTGATGACGTGGAAAAGTGGGACACGCGCGAGGAAATCGAAAAATCGAATCCGAATCTTGACGTTTCCGTTTCATGGGAGTATTACCGGGAGCAGATCGCGATCGCACATTCGAGCCTATCAAAAAAGGCGGAGTTTTTAACAAAATTCTGCAATATCAAACAGAATTCTTCCGTCGCATGGCTTGATTTTCAGGACGTGGAAAAGGCAGCAGCAAAGGACGCAGACGGGATTCCGGCGTCGCTGTCGCTTGATGATTTCCGGGGCTGTTATTGTGTCGGCGGAATCGATCTGTCGCGCACAACGGACTTGACGGCGGCGGCAGTCGTGATCGAGCGGGACGGAATAAATTATTGCATTGTTCAATTTTTTATGCCGCAGGAACGGTATAAACAGGCAATCGACGAAGAAGGCGTACCGTACAATATATTCCGGGAACAAGGTTTTCTGACAATCAGCGGGGAAAACGTGGTCGATTATCACGACGTTTTTAAGTGGTTTTTCAATCTGGTAAAGGTTTACAAAATAAAGCCGCTGAAGGTCGGCTACGACAGATATTCAGCGCAGTATCTGGTTCAGGATATGAAAGACGCCGGGTTCCATATGGACGACGTATATCAGGGAACAAACCTGACGCCGATCCTGATCGAGTTCGAGGGAAAACTAAAAGACGGGCGGATCGTGTTTGGAGATAACGGACTTTTGCAGTCTCATTTCTTGAACGTCGCCGTCGATATCAGTCTGAAAGATTCCCGGATGAAGCCCGTAAAAATCGACAGACGGTCGCACATAGACGGATCTGTCGCCGTGTTCGACGCGTTTACAGTAAAAATGAAATACTATAACGAGATCGGGCGGCTACTGGAAAACCGCGGAAAATGATCCCCGGCAGCAGGACGAAAATTTCGTCATTCTGTCGGGGTTTCATTTTGTATGATAAGGCAAGATAGAAAAAGTTTGAGCGAGGAAAGGGGGCGAAAGCGTGGGATTGATAAAGGATTTACTTAATCTGCGTCGTGCGAAATATTCGCCGTTTTTCGCCCTGCGCGGCGATTATCAGGCGAACGGGAATCTGGCGGATTCCGATATCGTGGGAGCGATTGCGAACGCGATCGCGTCCAACGTTGGAAAGCTGCAGCCGCAGATCGTCCGGCGGACGGACGACGGACTGGCGGTCAGAAACGATTATCTGTCCCGGATCCTGTCGCTTCGTTGGTCGCCGGAAACAGACGCATATTCCGCGCTTTACCGGATAGCGTCGGATCTGGTTTATCATTCCAACGCATACGCGATTATATTCTACACGCCGGACTTTATGCGGGTTCAGTCGATTGTCCCGGTCACAGTCTCAAACGTGCGGATATGGGAGGATGAAAACGGCGTTCTTTTATTCCGGTTCCGTTGGGAGTATGACGGGAAATTTTACACGCTGCCGTATCAGAGCGTGATCCACATCCGAAGCCGTTTTGACAAGAAGCGGTTTATGGGAACCGCGCCGGACGATCAGTTGAAAAACACGCTTGAATTGCTTGACACAACCGGGGAAGCCCTACGGTCAGCGGTCAGGAATTCCGCAAACCTGAAAGGCTATTTGCAGTATAACAATTTCATTGATGACGACGAACTGAAACAGAAAGTCAAAGAGTTTCAGGAAGCCTATATGTCAGCGTCCAACGACGGCGGAATCGCCGGACTGGATAATTCCATGTCATTCCATGAGGTAAAGCAGACCGCCCCGAATATCCCGGTCATACAGTCGCAGTATTTAAGGGATAACGTGTATAGATATTACGGAGTAAACGAAAAGATCCTGACGTCCACATTTACGGAAGCCGAATGGAATTCGTTTTATGAGAACGTGATCGAACCGATATCGATCCAGTTATCGCTTGAATTTACATACAAACTTTTGACAGAGCGGGAACGCGGATTCGGGAACCGGATCATTTTTACCGCGAACCGTCTGCAATATGCGACACTTCAAACACGGATGACGATCGGCGGCGGGCTTTATGACCGGGGGATCATTACGATAAACGAATTCCGGGAACTGATGTATTACGAACCGATCGAGGGCGGAGACGTGCGGATGATAAGTCTAAACTACGTCAAAACCGGGGATCAATCGCTTTATCAGGTAGGAAAGGATGACGGAGCAGGTTCGGGCGACAGCGGGCAGCAGGAGCCGGAGGGAATACCGGAAAATCAGATCCGGAAATACGGGATCTATTTCCTGAAAACAGAGAAAAAAGGAGGGGCGGACAATGCCAAAAATGAAAGCATTTAACTGTTTCGAGGTAAAGAACGAAACGGCGACGTCGGCAGATTTATATTTTTATGGCGATATTGTTTCGGACTGGTGGGGAGCATGGCAGGAAGAAGATCAGTACCCGGAAGCAATTAAAAATTTCCTGTCCGGACAGCAGGGGAAAAGCCTGAATATTTATATCAATTCCGGCGGCGGTTCCGTATTCGCCGGGATTGCAATTTACAACATGATCCGGCGCTTTGCGGAGACGAACGCCGTTTCTGTGACAGTGGACGGACTGGCGGGATCGATTGCCTTCGCCGGAAATACGCCGCCGAAAATCCCGTCAAACGCGTTTTTGATGATACACAATCCGTTTGCATTGGTAGAGGGAAACGCGGCGGACTTGCGGAAAATGGCGGACGATCTGGACGTCATCACGACAGGGATCCTGAATGTCTATATGGAACACGTCAAAGAGGGCGTGACAGAGGATCAGATCCGCGCCCTTATGGACGCGGAAACATGGCTGAACGGTCGGGACGCCGCCGAATATTTCAACATCGAGACGACGGAAAGCGTTGCCGAGATTGCGGCGGCGTCCGGCGGATATGTAGCGAGGGCGCGGAACGTGCCGAAAGATATTGTTATCCAGTGGGCGGCAGGAGCCGCGAGAAACAAAACGTCTGATAATCAGGACGCGCGGTCGGCGGTACTGAATCAGAATAAAAAGCGCGACGAAATCGCGCGGATCATTATCAACAGTTTGTGAAAGGAGATTAAGAAACCATGAAACACGAAGAACTTATCAAATGCACAAAAGATCAGTTGAACGCGCGTCTGAAAGAGATCGGGGCAGCGGCAAAGACGGCAGAGGGCGACGTATTGGACGCGTTACTGACCGAAGCGCAGGATATCCGGGACATTCTGGATCAGGCGAAAAAGCGCGAACAGCTTCAGGGTTTCGCGGATGAAGCAGAAGATCCCGCGCCGGGAGCGGGCGAAAAAGGAGAAAAGGGCAGCGCAGACGTGAAAGCGTTTGACAAACGCGGCGGCGCACTTAAAGCGGGCGCGGGCGTCAGATTTTCCGCGCGTATTGCGACGCCAAACGTCCGGGCGTCCTTGTCTGTTTCGCAGACCGCCCCCGTGGTTCATACTGCCCCGGATCTGAATCAGACGACAAACCCGGTTTCCGCCCTGATCGATATGGTCAAGGTCGTTCCGTTAAATGGCGGCGAAACATACGAACGCGGCTTCGTGAAGGATTACGGCGCGGACGACGGAGGAAGCACGACAGAGGGCAGAGCGTACAACGACGTTGAACCGTCCTTCGGTTACGCAACGATCGAAAAGCAGAAAGTGACAGCATACACGGAGGAACCGGAGGAAATGCAGAAATTACCGAACGCGGATTATGATTCCGTCATCGAAGGTTCCGTCAGCAAGGCAATCCGGCGCTATCTGTCCCGGCAGATTCTTGTCGGGGACGGTTCCACGTCAAAGTTAAAAGGTATTTTCTATAATCCGACAAAGGAAAGTGAGCGCGTGATCGATCCGGCGACGGATATTGATACAATCACGGCGATCGACGATGGAACACTGGATGAAATTATCTATTCCTTCGGCGGAGACGAGGAAGTCGAGGGCGTGGCGACGCTGATCCTGAACAAGCAGGATTTAAAAGCGTTCGCAAAGCTGCGGGACAAGCAGGGGCGCAAGGTTTACACGATCGTAAATCGCGGGCAGACCGGGACGATCGACGGCGTTCCGTTCGTTATCAATTCCGCGTGTGCTGCTATCAGCAATACAGCGACAGCGGAAGGCGCGTATGAAATGGCATACGGCTATTTACAGAATTACGAACTGGCAGTCTTTTCCGATATCGACGTCCGTCGTTCTGACGACTATAAGTTCAAGAACGGGCAGACGGCGTTCAGGGCGTCCATGTTCGCGGGCGGTTCCGTGGCGGCGTGGAATGGATTTATCCGCGTAAAGAAAGCGACAACGACTAGCGGCGAAGAATCGCAGTAAGAGACAGCAGGGCAGAAAGGCGGGCGGAATAAATGACGATTGAAAAACTGTACGAAGCGGCGCGGCTTCGCGTAAGGAAAGCAGTCGCGGACGATCTGGATCAGGACGTCCGCCGCGCTGCTGATACAGCGATCGCGGATTTAAAACGAATCGGCGTCGCTGATAGTTGGCTGAAAGAACCGTCGGATCCGCTGATCGTCGAAGCCGTCCTGTCGTATGTCAAGGCAAACTATTCCATTGACACGAACGCATATCCCATATTATCCGGGATTTACGACATGAACATAACAAAAATCAAGGGCGACAGTAAATATTTCACTGCCGCCCCGGATCCTGAACCGGAAGGGGGCGTGGATGGATGACAGAATGTCAAATATTCCTGATTCATCCGGGAGAAAAGCAGACGGACGACGAAAAGACGCCCGTTTTTGCACAGGTTTACCCGATCGGACGGGATGAATTTCAGGCGGCGGGCGTCAATGGGTACAAGGCGGAAAACAGGTTCGACGTTTGGGCGGAAGAATACGACGAACAGCCGGAACTTCAATTCGGGAAAAAGCGGTTGACAATTTATCGGACGTATGGCGTCCGGGCAGACGGAAAAATCGAACTATATGCGGCGGAGCGCGTGGGAAATTATGGTCGTTAATGTAAAAGCGGAAGAACTGGACGAAGCAATCCGCGATCAGTTGGAAACATACAACGCGGATATCGTAAAGGAGATAAACAAGAATTTGAAAGAGGTCGCCGACAAGACGGCGGAAACGCTGAAAAAGGGCGGATCGTACAAGGAGAGGACGGGAAAATATACGCCGGATTGGAGTGTGACAGCGCGAAAGACGGAATCTGTCGCACAAGGCGAAAGCTATTCCGTCCACAACAGAAAACATCATCAATTAACGCACCTACTGGAAAAGGGACACGTCACGCGGAGCGGCAGCAGGACGCGGGCGTTTGAACACATTTTGCCCGCTGAACAGGCAGCGCAGGAAATGGCGGTCGAAGCGGTGGAAAAAGCCGTAAAGAGCGCGAACGGGGGGATCTAATCAATGGTTAAGTATGAACGGATCATCGAACGGGCGGTCGCGTTGGGGCTGCCGATTGCAGAATATGAATTTCGGGACACGAAAAAGAATCCGGCGCCGGATCCGCCGTTTCTGATTTATTTTTCTTCGGAAGATCAGAGCGGGACGGACACGGGAAACCGGATCCGCCGGATAAACGGTTCGATTGAACTTTATACTGACCGGAAACCGGATCACATTCTGGAACGCCGGATCGAACGCGAAGTCCTGTTTGACGTGGATTTTCACAAAACAACCGCCCCGATCCAGTCGGAAAATATGTATCAAACGGCGTATGATTTCAACGTCGTTCAAAAATTTTAGAAACGGAAAGGAGTAAAAAAGATATGGATAAAGCACCTGAAAGAATCATTTTGGGATCCGGCTATATTCATCTTGCAACATTCAAAAAAGGGCAGGAGATCCCGGAACCGGAAGAATTCTGCACAGAAGCAAACCGGTATTCGTATATCAAAAACGGCGCGACGCTTGAATATACGAACGAGGTAGTCGAAGCGAAGGACGACATGGGGAGAGTGTCAAAAACCGTTATCACATCGGAGGAAGTCACGCTGAAGGCGGGGCTTATGACGTTGATCGGGGACACAATCGAAAAGTTGTGTGACACTGCCCGCGTTTCTGTATCGGCAAACGGAAAATATCGCAAGACAAAGATCGGCGGCGTCGGCAACAGGAAGGGCGCGAAATACGTTATTTGTTTCCACCATGTAGACCCGGAGGACGGCGACATATGGGTTATGATTGTCGGTCAGAATCAGGCGGGCTTCACGCTGTCGTTTGCGCCGTCTGACGCAACTGTCGTTGACGCGGAATTTAAAGCCATGCCGAATCTGGACGGCGAAGGAACGCTTGTTAATTATGTCGAGGAAATTTTGGACGCAGAGGAACCGGAGTCGCAGACATATACCGTCGAACAGAATTTGACGAATGTCACTTCGCCGTTTGAGGGGACAAGTATAAGCGCGGGCGGAAAACTGGAAGCGATTCTGACAGCGGAAGCGTCACACACAATTCAGACGCCCACAATTACAATGAATAGTCAGGATATCACGGAAACGGCGTGGAGTGCTGCCGAAAAGAAAGTCACGATCGAAAGCGTGACGGGAAACGTCATCATTACGGCGACAGCGGTTCAGGATTAAGGGCAGCAGGAGAAAAAAGGGATCCGGCGGTCGGGACTAAAACGTCCGCCGCCGGATTATTTTATTCAGGAAAAGAGAGGATCATATCATGGCAAATTTATCATTTAATTTCAACAAAATCAAAAGGACATATTTAAACGTAACACTGAAGGACGGAACCGCCCTGCAGGTAAAAATGCCGACAAAGAACACGTTCGGAAAGGTTCAGGCACTGAACAGACTGCAGGACGATGAAAACGCCGACGTCGCCGACGTTATGGACACAATGGCGGCGGTTATGGCGGATTGTCTTTCCAACAATTTGAACGGCGTTCGGGTTAAAGCGGAGCAGATCGCCGAGGAATACGACATTGAGGAAATGACGGCGTTTATCGGGGAGTATTACGAAAAATTCGTCGGCGGGTTACAGAACAACCCAAATTAGAGATCCCGTTCTATCCGGGACACACGGGAGAAGAAAAAGACAAATTATTCTATACGCCGGATAGTGCGGGGGAACGAATGGTCGTCGAATATACCGGATTGAATATCCGAGAGATCGGCGAAATGGAAATGGACGAATATCTGTATTATTTCCGGGACGCCTTTATCCATAGCATGAACCAAACAAAAGAAGGACGGGAATATTTAGAAAACGCCTTTTATTTCAAACAGGAAAAACCGGATCGCGCAAGGCTGCGGGAGAAGTTTGGAAATAAAGGCAAGAAGTAGAACGGGGCGACGATATGGCAGCAAACAATATTAAGGGAATCACAATCGAAATCGGCGGGAATACAACGGCTTTAGACAAGGCACTGAAAGACGTTAATAAGCAAACAAGGAGTTTGCAGGCAGAATTAAGGGACGTCGATAAACTTTTAAAACTGGATCCCAAAAATACAGAACTTCTTGCGCAAAAACAAAAAATATTATCTGAAAGCATTTCTGCAACGTCGGAAAAACTTGACACGTTAAAAAAAGCGGAAGAACAGGTTCAGCAGCAGTTCGAGCGAGGGGAAGTTTCGGAACAGCAATATCGCGCCCTGCAGCGGGAAATTATTAAAACGTCCGAGGAATTAGACAGCCTGAAAGAAGCGTCAAAACAAGCTGAAAAAGCTATGGAAGGACTGCAAGGCGCTTCAGAACTGACCGGGAAAGAGTTAGACGAAGCGAAAGAAAAGTCAAATGAATTCAAGGAATCTATAAGCAGCGCGGCGGACGCGATAACAAAAGCGGGAGCAGTAGCCGGATCCGCGTTGGTAGCGGCGGCTACATATGCGACGAAATTTGAAACAGATTGCGACAAAGCGTTTAACACTTTAGTTACACAGACGGGCGCGGCTGATGATGAACTAGAGGGCTTAGAAGATAGCCTGATGAATATTTACAAGAACAATTTCGGGGAAAATATCGAAGATATCGCTGTCGCTATGGCAACCGTTAAGCAGCAGACCGGGCTTGCAAACGATGAATTGGAAAGCACCACGGAAACCGCCCTGTTAATGCGCGATACATTCGATATAGACGTCAACGAAGGCGTTCGCGGTGTTACTGCGATGATGAAGCAATTCGGAATATCAGCGCAAGAAGCCTATAACCTTATGGCGCAGGGGGCGCAAAAGGGGTTAAATCAGAACGGAGATCTTGCGGATCAAATGGCAGAATACGCCGTTTACTATGCCGACATGGGATTTTCTGCGCAGGAAATGTTCAATATGATCTCCAACGGAGCGAAAGACGGAACATTTCAGATCGATTACCTGAATGACGCTGTGAAGGAATTCGGGATCCGGGTAAAGGACGGGACAGCCGACGACACATTCAAAGAATTAGGGCTTGACGTTGACGATCTAAAGTCGAAATTTGCAGCAGGGGGCGACGGGGCGCGGGAAGCATTTACAATCGTAAACGACGCCTTGTTTTCGTGCGAAGATCAGGTTCAAAGAAATATTTTAGGCGTTACGCTTTACGGTACAAAGTGGGAAGATTTAGGAGAGGACGCGATCCGATCTTTAATAAATACACAGGGCGAAATATCGAACACAACGGACGCCCTGTCAAAAATCAATGAACAGAAATACGACGATATCGGAAGTCAGATAGAAGGACTAGGGAGAAATATAAACGCGGAACTTGCGAAACCGATCGGGGAAGAATTGCAGCCCGTCATCAGCAACGTTATTTCGGAAGTTCAGTCAAAACTTCCAGACGTCCGAAACATATTATTGAACGTGATTTCAAAAGTGACAGAATTTGTTTCGTTTGTCGCAAAGAACGGAACGACGATCATTTCCATTATAGCAGGAATCGCCGCCGGAATGTTGGCGTGGAATGTTGTAAATATGATTCAAGGGCTTATTGCGGCGATAAAGGTATGGAAGGCGACGACGGAGGGCGTCACGATAGCGCAAAAGATACTGAATACTGTTATGGCGGCGAATCCGATCGGAATCATTATAACATTGGTCGCAACGCTTGTTGCCGCGTTAGTCACATTATTCGCGACAAATGAGGATTTCCGAAATAAAGTGATTGCAGTATGGGAGCAGGTAAAAGAAACCGCGCTGAACGCGTTCGGCGCGATAGCGGATTTTTTTACGGTTACGATCCCGGCAGCCTTTAATTCGGTCGTTAATTTCGTAAAGTCAAATTGGCAGGGGCTTTTATTACTGATCGTGAATCCGTTCGCGGGCGCCTTTAAATTATTATACGATAATTGCGAGGGGTTCAGAAATACAATTAACACACTGATCGAGAATATAAAGGCGTATTTTTCGGGATTGTGGGAAAATATTGTTCTGATTTTCCAAAATGTCGGACAGTGGTTTTCCGATAGATTCACGGAAGCATACACGGCGATAACGACAGTATTTTCGGGGATCGGACAGTGGTTTTCCGCCCGGTGGACGGATGTCAAGACCGCATTGTCTACGGTCGGTTCGTGGTTCCTGACAACGTTTCAGACAGCATACACGAACGTCACGAACGTTTTCCGGGGGATCGGACAGTGGTTTTCCGCCCGGTGGACGGATGTCAAAAACGCGTTGTCATCGGTCGGAACATGGTTTCAGTCTACGTTTCAGACAGCATATAACAACGTCACAAACATATTCAAAAATATAGGTTCGTGGTTTAAGACGAATGTTATCGACAAAATCAAAAGCGTTTTCGACGGGTTCAGTCTGGCAGACACCGGGAAAAAGATAATGGATTCGTTCGTGAACGCGATAAAGTCGATACATATTCCGAAGCTGTCGATCGATTGGGGAACGGCGGAAAAGACAATCGCGGGACTTACTATAAAAGTGCCTGTTCCGCATATTTCATGGAACGCGTTGGGCGGTATTATGAGGAATCCGACGATTTTCGGAATGTTAGGCGGGAAGCTGCAGGGCGGCGGAGAAGCCGGGGACGAAGCAATTCTGCCGCTTGATATATTTTATCGCCGGACAGAAGGCTATATTGATGACGCAATCGCGCGGGCAACGGCAACGGCGAAAGGAAGCAGCGACAGCAGCAGGAGCAGGGGCGACTTTATTCAGAATATCAACATTGAAAGCCCGGATCCCCTATCGCCGTATGAGGTAGCACGTCAGACGAGGAATCAGACGCGGAATCTGGTTCTTCAGTTGCAGGGGGGACGCTGATATGTCAAAGAAAATTGTATGCAAAAACGAAGATGACGTTCAGATCGAATTCAGCTATGAGGATGACGCCGAATTTTTTCTGATATCATGCGACGGGATCTATTCCGTGTCAAATAATGTTGTGACAAGCGAAAACACGATGACGGACGGATCCACATATCAGGGCAGCACAACGAAGCAGCGGAATATCGTCATCACGGCGGAATTTGATTCCGATTATCAGTCCCGCCGGGATTTTCTGTATAAGTCATTCAAACCAAAATCGCCGGGGACGTTCTTTTATTTTGAGAACGAAGAACAGCGACAGATCGATTATTACGTCGAGGGAATCGAAATCGACGAAGCGGGCGTGTGCCGAAATGCTGTCATTTCCCTGATCTGTCCGGATCCGTTCTTTAAAGATCCCGCTGATACTACTGTCACAATGGCAGGGTGGGAACCGTGTTTTGAATTCGTCCATGAATTCACGGACGAACTGGAAGAATTCGGCGTCCGAATCGCGGAGTTAGTAAAGAACATTGAAAACGATTCGGCGGCGGATCATATCGGAATAGAAGTCCTTATGGAAGCGTTGGGAGCGGTCAGAAATCCGGTTTTATACCATATGCAGCAGGATATCCACATTCAGATCGGAACGGACGACTATCCGTTCAACATGGAGCCGGGCGACGTGGTAAAAATCACAACCGGGACAAACGAAAAGAACGCCTATTTGATAAAGGGCGGGGAAACACAGAAAATAAACGAATATCTGGACGAAGAAAGCGAATTCATACAGTTGGTACACGGGGCGAATACGTTCATTTACGACGCCGCGTCCGGCGTTGATTATCTGAACGTGACGATCAAATATCGGTTCCGATATTTAGGAGTATAGGAGCGTGAGAAAATGGAAGTCAGGATATACGGACAGAATTTATTCAGAAAAGGGCAGATAGAAAATCAAATATCCCTGATCTGGACGCGAAAATTTTATGAACCGGGGACGTTTGAACTTCACGCGCCGATTACTGACGAAAATCTGTCTTTGTTGCAGCCGGGAAACATCATCGGAAAAAAAGGTTCAGACGAAGCGGGAATTATTGAGGATATCGAAAAAGAAGAAAGCGATATCAAAAACGAGATCACGGCAAAGGGGCGGTTTTTATCGTCCTACATGGATCGCCGTCTGATAAAAAAGACCGTGAATTTTTCGGGATATATTGAAGTCGCTATGCGTCAGTTATATTCCGGCGCGGTTCCGCTTCCGCTTGTGGAATTGGGAACACTAAACGGTTTCACGGAACGGGCGGAATTTCAAGTCACGATGAAAAATCTTTTGACGTATGAAGAAAAGTTATCGCGGGCGGGCGCAATCGGATTCCGGTTCCGCCCGGATTTCAAGAATCGGAAAATCGTTTTTGAAACGTACAAAGGAAAAGACCGGACGTTCAGTCAGCACGAAAACAACCGCGTCGTATTCAGTGAAAATTATAATAACCTGAACAACGCGATCTATCGGTACAACAATCAGAACTTGAAAACGTTCGCGATAGTCGGCGGGCAGGGAGAAGGAGACGCCCGGACATATTACGAATTAGGCGGCGGGCAGGGGTACGATTTACGCGAAGTATTTGTTGACGCGAAAGACATAAATCCGGACGGGATGACGTCGGCAGCATACAAGGCGGCGTTATTGCAGAGGGCGCAGGAAACGTTGAACGCGTCGATCGTGTCGGAAACGTTGGAGTGCGAAACGGAAGCAGCGATCAATTTCACATACAAACAAGATTATGATTTAGGCGACGTTGTAACAGTCAGGAAGAACAAATGGAATCTGTATATGAATCAGAGGATCACGGAATTGTCCGAAGTGTACGAATACGGCGGAATGACCGTCGTTCCGACGTTCGGCGATCCGCTTCCTGAAACAATAAAATGGGATGAATAGGAAAGGGGCGGAAAAATGGCAAAAGAAAGAAGCTACGATTATTTTTGGAATTCTGAAAACGATCGTTATTATGACGCTGATTCTATGGGGGACTGGCTGCGCCCGTTCTTCTGCAACGGCGTTTTTAACGGTCAAATGCAAGTGACGGCAAACAATAATATGTCCGTTACCGTCGCGGCGGGGTATGGCTACATAAACGGAAAACACAGACATTTCCTGCAGCCGACAACGCTTGATCTGGAAACGGCTTCCGGCACACTGGATAGAATCGACGCTGTTATTTTACGCCGGAACGACACGGAGCGCCGGATCTATTTAACGATTGTAAAAGGCGGAAACGCAAACACGCCGACAGCGCCCGCCCCGACGCGCGAAGGGGCTATTTACGATCTGAAACTGGCGGATATCTATATCGCTGCCGGAACGGTTAGGATTACACAGGCAGAAATAAGCGATACAAGAATGAACGCTGCCGTCTGCGGTTGGGTGGCGGCAACCGTAAACGAAATTGACTTTACGCAGATTCAGGCGCAATTTGACAGCTATTTCACGGCGTACAAGAAAAATATTTCCGATCAGTATCAAGAATATTTCGCCGCAATTCAGGAATTCAAAGAACAGGCGCAAAGCGACTATAATTTGTTGCTTCAGGCGTTCCAGACATACGCCGATCAGCAGGAAGCGTTATATCAGGACTGGATCGCTGAACAGGAATCCACGTTTGAGGAATGGAGCGAAGGGCAGCAGTCCACGTTTTCACAGTGGCGACAGAATCAGGAAAGCGCGTTCAATAACTGGTATTTGAATAATACGGGACAATGGACTTCCGACTTTCTGAACTGGTTTAACGGAATCAAGGGTATATTCTCCACGGATCCGGCGGGCGAAATGATTCTGATGATTCAATCGCTGTTCGACATTATCTATTCCGGCACAATCCCGGCTGATCTTATCACGTCGGACGGCGACGAACTGATAACAACAGACGGCGATCAGTTGATCGCGTTCTGGACGATAAAAACGTCCGAAACGTGTCACTGTTAGCTATATAAATAATCAAAAGAAAGGAGTTTTACAAAATGGCGCAGAAGATGTTTAAAGACTTGACGCCTATCGTCAGTATGGGGAATACGGATCTTTTTCCGGTGGAGCAGTCCGACGGAACAAAAAAGGCGACGTTCGCGCAGATATGCGAAGAAATCAAGCTGCCGGACGTTGCCGAGCAGGTCGGGGATTTCCCGGAACTGGCAGAGGGCGACACGCTGAAAGTTATCGCCGGAAAAATTATCAAATGGCAGCAGGACGCGATCGAGAAAATCGAAACGTATATCCTGAAGTCGTCTATCATTCAGGAATTCCCGCAGGAGGTCGATCTGGAAGCAGAGGACGATCCGGGAGCGGAAGCCCTGAAAAAGCAGGTCATTTCCGGCTTACTGGCGTACACGATGAACGAGAAGATCCTGCAGGTCATTTCGGATCATGGAACACTGGCGGCAGATTACGCAATCTTAAAGCGGGAACAAATAGCGTCGTATGGATATTACGGCGTCGAATGGGACATCGACGATCTGATGACGCTTGTTAAAGCGGGAAAATGGGACAAATTCGCGGTCGGAGATTACTTCATTGAGACGAACACATCCGGCGAAAAAATCCAGTTTGAGATCGCCGGAAAAAATTCATACTTAAATTGCGGCGATACCGCCTTGACGGTTCCCCATATTGTCGCCTGCCCGCGCGATTGCCTGAATACTTATTACAAGTACAACAGCACGAACACAAACGCCGGAGGATATGCGGCGTCGCTCATGCCCGCGAATCTGGAAACGGAAGCAAATAAATTCACGTCGAAATTGCGGGGGTATATGACGACGATCCGGCGTCTGGAAAATAACAAGGGGACGTGGGCGTGGGCGTCCCGCCGGATCTTCCTTCCGGGCAATCCCGAACTTGTCGGGTTCCACGGTTGGGCGGATCAGTACGACGGCGGAGCGTTCAATCAGCTTCCGTTATTTGCCGGAGGGAACGCGCACATTCTGAAAGGCGCAGGATATAACAAGGGTAAAGCCGCCCGGATGTGGTACTGGACTGCCGATCCGTCCGCCGCGCACACGACGCACTTTTGCCGTTTC
>OMFY01000701.1_pt1 | contig 15272 bp, 16 predicted proteins | sample 1645701 | NCBI WGS metagenome assembly OMFY01 (sample SAMEA103958111, study PRJEB25191) | human gut metagenome | biome: human-associated habitat [ENVO:00009003]; feature: intestine environment [ENVO:2100002]; material: feces | place: Germany | collected 2013/2015
TTTATGATAAACGTAATGATCTAAAAGAAAAAGCTGCAAAAAGAGATATCGAAAAGTCTCTTAAAAATTACTACTAATCTGGGGATGTCTTGGATTCGACAGGGGTATGTTTGACCTTAGCTGCAGTCGTTGGAGTACGTTAAACTCAAACAAAAAATAACTGGAAACAGACAAACTAATTACGCTTTCGCTTAGTCGACATAGACATGAAAGCTGCTAACATTTAGTGAGCCTATAGCTATTTGTTAGTATTATAACTTTTAGGATAAGGGTTGAAGGAGTCTTGACTTTAACCACGAAAATTTAAAGAATCGCTTGGTGTAAAATTGTTCGTTGATTGTAGCCAAGTTAAATTATTCAATGGACTAAACTGTAGACGCTTTGGAGGAATTGCTTTTGGACGCGGGTTCGATTCCCGCCATCTCCACCAAAATTAAGAGTTAAAATGGATGTCATCGAAAAATTGTCGATGAAATCAACGTTTTTTAAGATATTTCAAACAATCAAAAAATAGCGATTTACGTGGATGTCACCCATATAAAAGGGTGTCACTACCAAAAAATCGCTATTTTTTACTTCAAAGATGAGGTAAAATGGATGTCATTAAAAGAAAGCAGGAAACCAAATGAAATTTTATATTAACAACAAGGAATTAAGTGAAAAAGTATTTTGGAGAACACTAGATTCGTTAGTAAGTCCAATACAAAGAGTACATATCTTGGATGGAATGAAAGTGAAGATTGCCGATTATTTATGTTGGATTGAAATAGTGTAATGCTATTAAAAGTGAATATGAATGATAAGATAGTAGATCAGAAGATTTACTATCTTTTTTTATGAAAGAAGGTGGTACAATGAAAGAAATAATCATATCTATTATTTCAATGCAAATAGGTGCATTTATAGGAATTGCTACAATGTGCTTTTTCCAAATCAATAAAGGTAATGGTAGCTCTGATAAGCAATAAATACAAGTATAGACTTTGTACAAATTTAATGACGATAATGAGTAGAGGAGATGAGAATATATGAAAAAAAGCAATATTATAGTTTTAGCGTTATCTACACTGTTGGTTGTTTGTAATGCACTACCAATGAACAACCATGTAGAAAACAAAAAAGAAGTAGTTATTTCACAAAAAGAGGCATCAAAAAAGAAATCAAAGAAAAAAGATGTATCCAAAGATGAAACCAATGAAAGTGATAAAAGTGTAAATGATACATCCAAACAAATAGCAGAAGAAAATACGATTCAGGAAGATCAAGAATCTGTAAAAAGTGATGTGCAAACTCAAAAGAATACGAGTAAACAAAATACTAATGAAAATAAAACGCAAAAGAAAGTTGAAACAAAACAAACACCAATACAGCCTGTTGAAAGTAATCAGCCTTCTTCTGTAACACCAAGTCAGCCAGCATCAAGTGGAAATACTACTAATGCACAACAACCTCAAAAGGAAGAAAAAACAAAGATTTTAAGAGTGACATATTGGGTTAAATGTGATTGTGGAAAAGAATTGACACATTCAATAGATTATAAAGATTATGAGTCTTACTATAATAGCAACGATTACTCAGTAAAGATTTTAATTAACCAATTATTAGATGAAGGACATTGTGCAGGAAATGAAGAAGTATGTGGTGCTTCGCATTATCGTTATGGCACAAATGAAAATTGGATTTATAAGTAAATCATTATCAAACTATGTAGAAACATGATAGAATTAAATACGGATAAAGAATAAGTAAATAGTTTATCATAGATAATTACTGAAAATTCAAAATATTACCAACAAATTTTTATAAAAATCTCTCATTCTTTATCCATTTAATATTATAAGCAGGCAGGTCGATATGATCTGTCTTTTTTTGTTGGAGGAATATATGTATTTAAATAAATGGGTATTCAAGCCATAGGACAATCGAAAGATTGTCCTTTTTGCATTTAATAAACAAAAGAAGTAGGGCAATGTTTGAAACTTGCATTGCAAACAATAAATAACGGGAGAAAAAGTAAAATGAAAAATAAACTTTCTAAACTATATAAGATTTTTTTAGCAGTAGGAATGGTATTTTCAATGTGTTTCAATACGCTTGGAATGAGTGTTGTAAATGCTTATGATCCATCCGTTCCTAAAGAATTTACAAGAGTGAAAAATATCAAGTATCCAGAATGGTGGGGCAGAAAGATTCCATCCATTGCTTCATGGTCAACGTATTCATGTAAATACGATGGCAAATGGGCTTTCTGTTTAGAAGCAGAAAAGAAAACACCTGCAAGCGGTAAATATCCTGCACAGGTCATTGAAAATAATGAAAACGTAAGAAAGTTACTTTACTATGGTTTTGGAGGTCCAGCAGCCTATGGTGAATTTGCTGCGGATGCTGATCTAAAGACAGCTATCTGTCCAGATGACCCTCTTACAAATGATGATATCAAATATCTTTTGACACATATCTTTTTAAGTGGCGCTTATTCAGGACAATGGAAAGGTTTTGATGAAAACTTGTTCAACCAAACATTTGGAAGTAATTATGGTACAAATATCATGAACATCTATCGTCGAATCATTTCATTACCTGATCCAGGTAATGGTGTTTCTTGGGAAGGCAACAAATCAGGAAACAGAGCATTGTTTAAAGCAAGCTATGATAAGACAAGCAATCAACAAGTCACAAATACTGTGAAGTTAAATGGTACTTCATCTGCTGAAGTGAATATCCCATTGGCTTCAAATGTGACAATTCACATTGCTGGAACTTCTGCAAGACAAACAGGTGGTACTGCAAAAGTTTATGGCGGACAAAGCTTTTATTTTACAGCGCCATGTCAAAATTCACCATCAAATTTTGTGAGTGACAATGTATGCGGAAGCGGATGTGAACGATTCACAGCATTAGCTATTCATGATGGAGGTGCAGGAACTCAAGCACAAGGAACTTGGAATATGGATCCTGATGATGCACGTCTATATTTAAATATTGAATGGCTTGATTTTGGTTCTTTGGAATTAACTAAAAAGAATACAAATCAAGATCTTATTGATGGTGCAAAATTCAATATCAAATCTGTTTCATATGATGGTTATAATGAAAATACCCTTGTAAAAAATGGAAAGATCAAAGTGAATGATCTATTGGTTGGAACTTATGAAGTTAAGGAAACAGAAGCACCTCATGGATATCTTTTAAATACAGATACTTTTACAGTCAAAGTAGAAAAAGATAAGACAACAGTATTGAGTGTTACAGATGATGAACCTAAAGGAAACATTGATTTTCAAAAAGAAATCGATACTTCTAAAACAAATGGTCTAAAAGGTGATGCTACTGCTGAAGGTGTAACTTTTGAATTACATGCAAGTGAAAAGATTACAAATCAGGTTGGAACAAAAACTTACTATGAAAAAGGTGCATTGGTATCAATTAAGAAAACAGATGCCAATGGAAAAATTGCTTGGAATGAATTGCCATTAGGGAAATATTATATTCAAGAATCAAAAACAAATGATTCATTGGTATTCAATGATGCAAAGATCAGTGTATCAATCGATTATGAAGGACAAACAGTTTCAAAAGTATCAAGAAGTGCAAAAGGTACTAACAGAGTGAATATGCAAAAGATCCAAGTTTTTAAATCAGGAGAAAAGGACAATATTTCAGGTCTTGTAAAAGGATTACAAGGAGCAGAGTTCACGTTCAAATTGTACAGTGAAGTTAACCATGTCGGATGGGACAATGCTACAACTTATGCAGTTATCACAACTGATTCAAATGGTAAAGCAAATACACCATATCTGCCTTATGGAAAATATATCGTCAAAGAAACAAAGACACCTAAGGATTATATTACAGCACCAGATTTCACAATTTCAGTAACAGATGATTACAGTGAATATAAAGATGTTGAACAGGTAAAACGTGTCAATGTGAATAACCGACCATTTTCATCACAACTTAAAATTATTAAATTAGATGCTGAATCAGGAAAGAAAGTCACATTAAATGGTGCATCATTTAAAATCAAAGATTCAAAAGGGAACTATGTTGTGCAAAAAGTTGGCGGAAAGAAATATGACACATTTACAACTAATTCTAAAAACGTTGTCACAGTAAAAGACAGCGAAGAAGGAACAGTAACACTTCCTTTACAGTTAGATGCAGGAGATTATTCTATCGAAGAAGTAGAAACACCTAAAGGCTTCTTGCAACTAGAACAACCTGTGAAATTCACAATTACAAATACAAGAGATTATGACAAGGATGAGGATGAAGATCCAATTCTAACTGTGAAAGTTAAAAATGCACAGCCAAAAGGAAAAATCATTTTAACAAAGACAGACAAGGCTACAAATGAAGCACTGGCTGATGTTGAATATGAATTAACTGCCAAAGAAAATATCTACAGTGCAGTAGATGGTAGTTTACGCTATGCAAAAGGAGCTACTGTTGCTAAAGGAAAAACAGATGGCAATGGAAAACTTGTCATTGATTCGTTATTCATGGGCAAATATGAATTAAAGGAAACTTTAACAAATGAAGGATATGTGCTTTCAGAAAAAGTACATCAAATCAATCTTGAACAAAAAGATCTAACAACTAAAGAATATGTCATTACAAAGAATGTAACGAATATTGCACCTCATGGTGAAATTCATGTACAAAAAAGAGACAGAGATACATTAGAAGATCTTTCAGGTGTTACTTTCCAATTAACAGCAAAAGAAGACATCTATTCACTTGATGGAAGAAATACACTTCTTTATAAAAAAGGTGAAGCTGTTTCAATGGATATTTCAGAAAACGGATATTATGTGACTAATGAATTAGGTGAAATTCATATTTCAGGACTACCACTTGGAAAATATGAATTGAAAGAAGTACAAGAATTAGAAGGATATGTTAAAAACAATAAGGTCTATGACATTGACTTAAGCTATGATCACACAGATAAGATCATCTATTCAAAAGAACTTGACGTTCTTAATAAAAAGACAGCAACTGAAATTTCAAAAGTAGATGCAACTAATGAAAAGGAACTTGAAGGTGCAAAACTTTCATTAAGAGATGAAGATGGAAATCTTGTAGAAGAATGGACATCAACAAAAGATGTTCACATTATCAGAGGTCTTGTATCAGGTAAAAAATATATCTTGCATGAAGATCTTGCACCATTAGGATATGCAACAGCAAGTGATGTAACATTTACAGTAAATGAAGATGGAAGTGTGACTAAAGTTAAAATGAAAGATGAAATCACAAAGGTAGATATTTCAAAAGTAGACGCAACAACTGGAAAAGAAATCGAAGGAGCTAAGCTTACATTAAAAGACAAGGAAACAGGTGAAGTAGTTGAATCATGGACTTCTGGAAAAGAACCACACCGAATCGAAGGATTAACTGTTTCAAAAACTTATGTTCTTCATGAAGATTTAGCACCTGCAGGTTACAATGTTGCAAGTGATGTTGAATTTACAATCTCTGATACAGGAGAAGTTCAAAAAGTAGTTATGAAAGATGAAGCAAAACCTGTTGTTGTAAAAACAGGTGATGATACAGACTATAAATCATTGAGTGCTTTATTAATTGCCAGTGGATTATTAATTGCAGCAGTAATCTGTAAAATCAAAAGAGGTAAAGATGAATAGGAGTCAGAAGGTAATGTTTATGCTGTTAGTCATTTTCATTACCTATTTTCTTTACATTGTCTATAAATACTGGATTGCAGATATTGATTGGTTTCCATTTAAGAATATCTGTCTGTAACAAAGAAAAATAATTTTGAAGGAGGTGATGACTATAAGATGAAAATGAACAGTTTGATTTCATGGGTAGGTGGAAAAAAGTCTATTAGAGATCTAATCTATGCAAGATTTCCACAAAGCTATGGAAGATATATTGAAGTGTTTGGTGGAGGAGGGTGGGTACTGTTTGGAAAAAAGCCAGATAAGTTTGAGGTCTATAATGACTTCAATAACAACCTTTCAAATATGTTTGCGGTTGTAAGAGATCAGCCATTGGCTTTTATTCAGGAACTTGGTTATCTTCCTGAAAACGGAAGAAATATCTTTAATCTTTATAAAGAAATTATAACCAAGCAAAGAGTGGAAGATAAATTTTTACAGGAAGAAATGGAAAAGGTAAAGGTTTATTTTACCGAACTTCAGCAAGAAGAAATCATGGAAATCATGAAGCAAGAACGAATTGAAAAACAGGATGTAAAACTTGCTGTTGCATTTTTTAAGCTTGTCAGATATTCCTATGGTTCAGGGTGTAAAACTTTTGGATGTCGACCTTACGATGTGCGTAAAGCATTTAATACGGTCTGGCAAATCAGCGATAGATTAGCAAATACAGTTATAGAAAACAAGGATTTTGAGGCACTGATTATTCAATATGATCGATCAGATGCCTTTTTTTATTTGGATCCTCCCTACTATGAAACGGAAGGACATTATTCTGTCGTATTCACAAAGGAAGATCACATTCGCTTAAGGGATACCTTAAAGAAATTACAGGGAAAGTTCCTGCTATCTTACAATGACTGTGAATTTATACGAGATCTGTACAAAGATTTTTATATTGAAGGATTTTCAAGAATCAACAATATGGCTCTTCGATATGATAAGAGTTCACAGTTTCCAGAAGTGTTGATTTCCAATTACAATCCTATGAAGAATTCAGGAATACAGAAACAGCTTGATTTATTTGAGCAGGATGGAGGTGATGAAAATGATGAATGAGTATCAGATGAAACTTGAGGAAGGGAATAAAGTGACCCTTCCTGAAAGTTTAGTTAACAAGTTGCTGTTAAGAAAAGGTGAAACAGTCTGTTTGATTCAGGAAGATGGTATCAAGGACAAGTGCTTTAAAGTAACTGCAGAAAATGAAAAAGAACTGTTCGATGAAGATTTTTACTGCATTCCCAAAAGGGTATTTGATATGTGTCATTTGGATTATGAAAGTATTCAAATCATCGTTGAACAGGGACAAATGGTCATTACCAATCCACAGTATGTGTTGAGCTATTTAGGAAAAGATATGATTACCTGTCTTTTAAAGCAAAATGTGGATTTAGGATTATTTGCAAAGGATCTTGTAGATTTATTAAATGAACAGACAATCGAAGAAGCTGTTTAGAAAAGGAGGAAACAATGGTACAAATTTTAAAGAATAAAAAAGTAAAGGTCATTATCTGTTTGATGATTATCTTAATAATGCTTGTATTAACAATGAAACAGTCTTATGCGGCAGGAGATGTTTCAAGTGTTATCCAGCAGGCTTGGAAACAAATGGAGTCGCAGATTAAAAATATTGTCAACAATGTTGTGTTTCCTGTTATTGATATCATACTTGCTGTCTTTTTCTTTGCTAAACTTGCAATGGCATATTTTGATTACAGAAAACAAGGACAGTTTGATTGGACAACACCAGCAATACTGTTTGCGTGTTTAACATTTTCCTTGATTGCACCAAACTATATCTGGAAAGTCCTATAGAGGAATAGATTATGTTTTTATGGGATTTTGTCGCAGATAAGGTCATGGGTCAGATCGTTGATTGGATCTACGGTAAGCTACTTGAATTTTTAGGTGAATTCTTTGGCATGATGGGATCAATGGGAGCAGATCTGTTTGACTATGACTTTGTAAGAGCCATTATTGAACTGTTTAGACTTTTTGGATGGGCGCTGTTTGTTTCAGGAATGGTCGTTACAGTATTTGAAATTGCTGTTGAATATCAAAGTGGTCGTGGCAGTATCAAAGATGCCTGTCTTAATGCTATGAAAGGGTTTATGGCTGTGTCTTTGTTTACTGTATTGCCTGTAGAATTATATAAGTTCTGTATTTCTTTGCAGGTAACCATGTCCAATGGACTTGCTAAACTTGTAGGAAGTCAATCTGTAGGTGATTCAGCAATTAAATCACTGTCATATATGCAAAAGCTGTCGCTTGGAACGGTATTGCTTATCTTTTTGCTGATTATGATGGGCTATTCCATTATCAAAGTGTTCTTCGCAAATCTAAAAAGAGGAGGTATCCTTTTAGTAATGATTGCAGTAGGATCGCTTTATATGTTTTCAATTGTGCGTGGCTATACAGATGGCTTTATTCAATGGTGCAAGCAGATCATCGGTATATGTCTTACCGCATTTTTACAGGCAGTTATTTTAATTGCAGGTCTGGGTGTTATGAAAGAAAACTGTCTTTTAGGAATCGGCTTGATACTGGCAGCAAGTGAAATTCCACGAATTGCAGGACAGTTTGGACTTGATACAAGCATGAAAGCAAATATCATGTCTACTGTTTATGCGGCTCAGTCAGCTATGAATATTACAAAAACAATTATGAACAGAAGCTAATAATCATCTTGCATTTTTCCTGCTTATTTGGTATTTCTGTTGTAGGAGGTACAGCATGACTATCGAAGAACTGAAAAAATATAAATGGTTTGTTGCAACATGCAAGTATGAAGGTATCGTTGGGAAAAAGCATTGTTTTACATATGATGTTGATAATTTAAATACAAATTTGTTAAGTGGAATGATTTTAGTTGATGATGAACTTGTATAAGAAACAGAAAAAAAGGGTGTCTGGCAGGACTGTGTTTTTGATGCGATTTGTGATGAAAAAGTTCAAATCGTACAGCAATGTTCAAAGCCAATCATTCTTTATGAAGAAGTTCCAGAATATGATGAGTGGGTGAATCTGTTATTGTATCGCTATCTTGAACAGCATTATTATGAAAAGAAATGGATGACCTATATACAGGTCGATAGAAAAATGAATGATGAAATGAGGTTGAACTAAAATGTATATGTATCCCGATAATTTAAAAGGGAAGGCAACATTATGGCTATGGTATTTAAGAGATATTGGAATCGTAGGTGTGGGGGCAATCATTGGAGTGATTGCCATTTCTCATGCCAATTTTTATATGCCAATGGCATTAGTAGGGTGCTATGCTTTTTTAACTATCCGTATGGCTGATACCAGTATCTTTGATTTTTTATCATATGCCTTTGCCTTCTTTATATTTTCACAACAGCTATATAAATGGCATTTTACAGGTGAAATAAAAACACCCTTGAATACAGAAAACAGGAAAAAGAAATGGAGGCTATGATGAAAAGAAAGAAGAAAACAGAGAAGAAAGATACCGTGAAAAAGAAAACAAAGAAAAATAAAAAAGTATCCAGTACAAGGATGCTAATCAATACTAAGACGATTACCGATTACAGTTTAAAACTGTTTAATGGAGAGGAAGTCGTCTTTTTTGTTGTTCAGCCACAAAATCTTTCTGTTATGTCAAAAGAAAACATAGGTGCAAAGATATTTGCACTTACAAATGTTGTAAAAGGACTAAATGATATTGAAATTATCTGTCTGAACAGTCGAGATAATTTTGAAGAAAACAAATATTTTCTGAAAAAAAGAATTCAGGAAGAAACAGAAGAAGTTGTTATCAAGCTTCTTAAAGAAGATCTGTATCATTTGGATAAGATTCAAACACAGACAGCAACAGCACGACTTTTCCTGATCGCTGTTCGTATAAAACCTGATGATCAGTTAGAAGTACATTCTTTGATCCATCGTATTGAAAAACTCATTCGTATGCAAAATATCTCTGTAACACGAGCAGACAAGGAAATGATTAAAAGAATGTTGGCTGTCTATTTTGAACAGAATGTTACAACAAGTCAGTTTGAAGATTATGACGGAAAGAGGTGGTATGATGGCATTCAATAAATTATTTGGTAAATTCAAAAAGAGTGAAGTTGAAGATGAAGAAGAAATCAAAGTGCAGGATTATCTTGATATGATTGCACCTTCAACAATACGTTTCTATACAGAATATTTTATTTGTGGAAACAGCTACAGAAGTGTCTGGGCATTACGAGAGTATCCAACCTCTACAGATGAACAGGCACTTTTACGTTATATGGGTGAAAAAGACGGAGTCACCTTGCATATTTATGCCAGACAGGTCACTTCTGCAGAAGAAAAGAAGATTATTGGAAATGCAGCTAATAAAAACAGGCTCAGACAAAGCAATACGCAAGATCTAAAAGAAACAGTAACTGCTCAAAGTAATCTTAATGATGTTATTGAGCTGATTGCCAATATGCATCGAAACAGAGAACCACTTGTTCACTGTGCTGTTTATTTTGAGTTGATTGCTGACAGCTATGATGAACTTAAACTTATTCAGACTGAAATGATGACAGAACTTGTGCGAAGCAAGTTGAATGTTGATCGTCTTCTTTTAAGACAGAAAGAAGGATTTCTAGCGGTTATTCCATCGGGCTATGATGGATTCAAGGAGCAGTTTGAACGCGTTCTTCCAGCATCAAGTGTTGCAAATCTTTTTCCATTTAACTATTCAGGTAAGACAGATCCGCATGGAATTTATATAGGTCACGATAAATTTGGAAGCAATATTATTGTTGATTTCAATGAAAGAAGTGATGACAGAACAAATGCCAATGCTCTTATTCTTGGAAATTCAGGACAGGGAAAATCATATCTTTTAAAACTTTTATTGTTGAATTTAAGAGAACAGGGAATGTCTTTAATAACGCTAGATCCTGAACATGAATATGAAGAAGTAACCTATAATCTTGGCGGTGTTTTTATTGATATGATGGCAGGACGATATATCATTAATGTTCTTGAACCAAAACAATGGTCAGAAGATATAGAAGATTCAGGCGAAGATGATGTTCCTGTTGCATTTAAACAATCAACGGTTCTTGCACAGCATATTTCCTTTTTAAAGGATTTTTTCAAGACATATAAGGCGTTTACAGAGGAGCAAATCGATACGTTAGAAATTATGTTGGTAAAGGTCTATCAAAGATTCAACATTAATGAAAAGACGGATCTTAGTGTTCTAGAACATGACGACTACCCTATATTGAGTGATCTCTATGATTACATTGATGAAGAATACAAACATTACAACACAAACAGAAATAACATTTATACAAGAGAATCACTGCGTGAAATATTGCTTTTATTAAATTCAATATGTGTGGGAAGTGACAGTCGTTTCTTTAATGGGCATACCAATATTCATTCACAAAAGGTTGTGACTTTTGGTGTTAAGGATCTTTTACAGGCAAATAAGTCTTTAAAAGATGCGATGCTTTTTAATATCCTTTCCTATATGTCCAATGAGCTGTTGAAAAGAGGGTATACAGTAGCTTCAATCGATGAACTTTATCTTTTTTTAACAAATACAACAGCAGTAGAATACATTAGAAATTTTATGAAGCGTGTTCGAAAAAAGGAAAGTTCTGTTATTTTAGCTTCTCAAAATCTGGAAGATTTCAATATTGAAGGAATCAGAGAACTAACAAAACCATTGTTTTCAATACCAACACATACGTTCCTGTTCAATGCAGGAAATACGGATGCAAGATTTTATATTGATACGTTACAGCTTGAAGAAAGTGAATATGAACTTATTAAATATCCACAAAGAGGTGCCTGTCTTTATAAATGTGGAAGTGAAAGATACAACCTTATTGTTCATGCACCAGATTATAAATCAAAACTGTTTGGTGATAAAGGCGGAAGATAGGATGATGAATATCCATGAAAAGTCAGCGTTTTGGAATAGAAATAGAAATGACAGGTTTAACAAGAAGAAGCGCTGCTTTGATTATTGCTAAACATTTTGATACAGGTTTTAGGCATGAACGTGGTGTATATGATACCTATTCTGTCTGTGATCAAGACGGAAGAAAATGGAAAATTGTGCGAGATGCAAGTATTACACCGCAATGTGGAAATCGATTTGATTATGATCCTGATTATAAAGTCGAGGTTGTTTCGCCTATCTGTCATTATGAAGATATTGAAACGATACAGAGCATTGTTCGTGAATTAAGAAGGAATGGTCATGCTAAAGTCAATGAAAGCTGTGGAATTCACATTCATGTGGATGCTTCAAAACACACTGCCAGATCATTAAGAAATATTGCAAATATTATGTATTCAAAAGAGGATCTTATCTTTAAAGCTTTAAAGGTAAGACCGCAAAGAGAAGTACGATTCTGTAAGAAAATAGATGATGATTTTTTAGAAATGCTCAATCGAAAAAAGCCAAAGGATATTGAGGAAGTTGAAAATCTCTGGTATGACGGAAATATCAGCAGAAAATACGAACACTATGATGATTCGAGGTATCATGCCTTAAATTTTCATAGTGTTTTTTCAAAAGGAACAATAGAATTTCGGATGTTTAATGGAACACTTCATGCAGGTGAAATCAAGACCTATATTCAGTTTTGTTTGGCTATATCCCATCAGGCACTGGTTCAAAATAAAGCAAGCAGGGTTAAGACACATTCGTCTAATGAGAAATATACGTTCAGGACTTGGCTTTTACGACTTGGACTTATTGGCGATGAATTTAAAACAGCACGACATCATCTTTTAAAAAATCTAGATGGATGTATTGCATGGAAAGATCCACAACAGGCAGTTATGCAAAGAGAAAGATTGCAAAGTGCACAGGAAACAAATAATGAATCATTGGAAGATGTTCAAGAAGAACTTGGAATGCACATGCAACAGATGTAAAGGAGGAACAGAAAAGAATGAAATATTATGTGGCTTATGGCAGTAATTTAAACAGGGAGCAGATGGCACACAGATGTCCAGAGGCTAAACTGGTTGGAACAGGTATGTTGTCAAATTATGAAATGGTGTTTAGAGGAAATAAAAGTAATGCAGTTGCGACTGTAGAACCAAAAAAGGGAATGGAAGTACCTGTAGGTATTTGGGAAATTTCAGAAAACGATGAGCATTTCCTTGATCGCTATGAAGGTTATCCACACCTCTACGAAAAGAAAAATTTGAGAATTTCTAATGGAACAATTACAACTGAGGCGATGGTTTATGTGATGAATGATGGTTATGAATATGGAGTACCAGGTAAGGAATACTATGAAATAATCAAGCAAGGATATAAGGACTGTTCTCTTGATGAAAAGTATTTAGATGAGGCTGTTGAAAAAATGAAAGAAACTGTTTTAAATCAAACAGAAGCAGCAATGTATCCTTATGGTTATAGAGATGTCAGACAGTAATGAAAACAAAACTTATAAAGTTAGCTCTGTCCTTTTTTAGCAGTGATGATGGCAGGAAGTTTGTCAGAAATGTAGCTGTTGTTATTATTTCACCTTTTGTTGCCATTACTGTTTTAATTAGTGCTATTTTTTCAGATGGCATTTCATTCAATCACAATCTTGTAACGGATCTGTTTGAAGGCAATCCAATTAGTGAACTTACAGATGAAATGAAGCAATATGTTCAGGAAATACAGGATGGACTTGTGTTGATTGACAGCCATATTGACAAAATTAATCAGACTTTTACAAATGGATCATCGCTTAATATTTATCAGGTCAAAGGGTATTTTATTGGTTATATGGTTTCTTCACAGCATAAAGTATTTTCAGATGAAATGGCAGAGGCATGGGTCAACAGTTTTACAGAGGGTGAAGAAGTCAAAGTTCCTACTTCTGTAAACGCCGTCATCTATGCCAGTCTAGAAAAGAATCTGAATGAAAAACTGCTGAAAGATACAAAAAAGTCAATGGAAACCTGTTATGGTGCATTGATTGGAAATGATGGAAAAACAGTCACAACACTTTCCAAAGAGCAGATGGATGAACTGATAAAAAATATGCCTGAAGACACAAGTGAAATCAGAAAGAAAATAGTGATGCAGGCTGCGGATGCTGTTGGAAAGATACCTTATTACTGGGGTGGTTCTGCCAAGTGTGCAGGATATGATGGTAATGATTTTGGAGTAACTGTTGCCCCTGACAGCAAAGGAAGAAATAAAAAAGGACTGGACTGTTCACATTTTGTAGACTGGGTCTATTGGACTGTTATGAACAATAATCTTGGCAATACAAATACATCAGGACAGATAAAAATGTGCAAAAAAATAGCAAAGCAAGATCTCAAAGCGGGTGATCTTGCCTTTTTAATTAACAAATCAGGAAAGACAACTCATGTAGGAATCTATGCAGGAAAGAATGCAAAAGGTGAAGCTGTGTGGATACATGAAAACAGTAACGATAGCAATGTTGCCATGAATACTGTGTCTTACTGGAGTGGTTATTACAGACTGAATATGATGGAAGGAAGATAGCAATGAATGAACAAAATGAATTTATAAAGAACTACTTGCATACAGAATATGTTGGCTATTTAAAAACAGATCATGAAAAATGTATAGATCTTCAGTATGAAGAAATTGGAAACTTTGTACAGAATGCAGGGATGTTTGGTAATCTTGAAATCTCTATAAAGCACAATGGCTTGGTACTGTTTGATACAAATGGTATTTATATCAACAAGGTGTTTCCTGATACAGAATATTCCAGAGATTATCTTATGGAACTTATCAATTCTGTTGCTGTGCAACTTCAAAGTGATTTTGATGATGGAGATATAGGACATCCAACAAGCAAAGTCAATGAGTTTATCAAGGAGAACTTTCAAGTTGATCTGTTGAATCTTGAACAGGAAAATAAAATAAATTTTAGTTTGCAGATGTAAAGGAGGTGAGGAAAATGAATCAAGATAAAATTAAGGAAATCAAACAGAAATATCCAAAGGGAACAAGGATCATGCTCAATTCTATGGACGATCCTCACCATCCTGTACCCTCTGGAACATTAGGAACTGTAGAAACAGTTGATGATATGGGAACAATCCATATGAAGTGGGATAATGGTCAAAGTTTAGGTCTTATTGTAGGTGAAGACAGCTTCTATGCTATTGAAAGTGTTCAAAATCAGGAGAAAATACGAGAAGCCGATGAAAAAATACGTGTACTCGTTGTTGAGCCGATGAAAGAACCAAAAGTTGAATATATAGAAAATACATTGGATGGTATGCAAAGAGTTGTTGGCGGTCTAATTGAAGAAATCGACTTGAATGATAATACTGTTCTTGTCTGTAACGAGGAAGGAAAACTCATGAATTTACAGGCAAACAGACGTGTTGGCAGAGATGTTATTGCTGGCACTTTTTTTATTGCAGGAGATGATGGATCAGAAGATCTAGTTTCTTTAACCGATGAACAGGTCAATGAATATAAAGAAAGATTTCATGAATTAGAGGAAATCGAGCAGCAAGAAGTGTTTGAAAAAATTGAAATAACGATAAGGGGGTTTTAAAAATGGTTAAACAAAAAGAGATAAAAATAAAATGTCAATGTTGCTAAAAAGCTTAGCAAGAAATGAA
>OMFY01000716.1_pt1 | contig 14974 bp, 9 predicted proteins | sample 1645701 | NCBI WGS metagenome assembly OMFY01 (sample SAMEA103958111, study PRJEB25191) | human gut metagenome | biome: human-associated habitat [ENVO:00009003]; feature: intestine environment [ENVO:2100002]; material: feces | place: Germany | collected 2013/2015
ATCAAAAAATGAAAGTAAACACTTTTTTTGTGTCTACTTTCATTTTATCACTTCACTTTAAGAACTCTTTTTTGTTTGCAATAAATTTACTATAAAAAGACACCCTTGAACTGTAAGAAAATTTATGGTATATTATTCACACAAGGAGACAAGAAAATATGAAACTAATTTCATGGAATGTAAATGGATTAAGAGCAGTATTAAAAAAAGGCTTCGAAAAATTTTTTAATGAAGTAGATGTAGATATATTTTGCATACAAGAAACTAAAATGCAAGAAGAACAAATAGATAATGATATAAACAATATATTGAAACAATATAACTGCTATTGGAATAGTGCATTAAAAAAAGGATATTCTGGAACAGCAGTATTTACAAAAAAACAACCAATAAATGTTTTCTATGGTTTAGGAATAGAAGAACATGACCAGGAAGGAAGAGTTATAACACTTGAATTTGAAAAATTTTATTTGGTAAATTGTTATACACCAAACTCAAAAAGAGAGCTTGAAAGACTAGAATATAGAATGATATGGGAAGATGAATTTAGAAATTATTTACTAAATTTGAATAAAATAAAACCAGTAATTTTGTGTGGGGATTTAAATGTAGCACATAAAGAAATTGATTTAAAAAATCCAAAAACTAATAGGCATAATGCAGGATTTACAGATGAAGAAAGAAATAAAATGACAGAGTTATTGGATTCTGGTTTTACAGATACATTTAGATATTTATACCCAACTAAGGAAAACTGCTATACATGGTGGTCATATATGTTTAATGCAAGAGCAAATAATGCAGGTTGGAGAATTGACTATTTTATTGTATCAAAATCTATTGAACACAAAGTAAATGAGGCAACAATTTATTCAGAAACTCTTGGTAGTGATCATTGTCCAGTAGGACTTGAAATAGAAATATAACAACAATTTTAAATTTGGAGGTAAATATGGAAGAAAGGAAAAGAGGACTAAGATGGTTTTATTGGTTTAGTCTTGGTGTTGCAATTATTGCAGTATATAAATTGTTAGATAATTTTGGACAAATAACTGAATGGCTAAAAGGTTTAGCAAATATTCTAATGCCTTTTATTATGGGACTATTAATTGCATACTTATTTTATATTCCTTGTAGGAAAGTTGAAAGTTGGTATACAAAATCAACTAAATTTGTCAGAAAAAAAGCTAGAATCTTATCTATTATAACTGTATATATTATTGCAGTACTATTAATTATATTAGTATTGAATTTTGTTGTTCCTGCAATATCAAAAAGTATAGGAGACTTTGTATCTAATTTTGGTATTTATTACAATAATACTATGAATGCAATAAATGAATTACCAGAAGATTCAATATTAAAAGATGAAACTGTTTTAAATGCTATAAAAGGAATTGGAGAAGTTGATATAAAACAATACTTGAATTTTGAAAAACTTACTGAATATGCTAAAGGAGCGATAAATGTAGTAAATAGTATATTTGATGTGTTTGTTTCATTAATTGTTTCTGTATATTTATTAGCAGAAAGAAGAAAAATATTAGAGTTTTTCAAAAGACTAACCTCTGCATTGTTTAAAAAAGATAAATATGAATTAATTGCAAAATATTTTAATAAATCAAATGAAGTATTTTTCAGTTTTATTTCTGGTCAAGTTTTAGATGCAATAGTTGTAGGGATTTTAACATCAATTGCTATGTCTGTAATTGGAGTTAAATATTCAGTTTTATTAGGATTTTTAATAGGACTATTTAATTTGATTCCATATTTTGGAGCAATTATAGCTGTAACGGTTGCCATACTTATTACAATTTTTACAGGAGGAATTGGTCAAGCAATTGTAATGGCAATAGTGGTCATAATATTACAACAAATTGATGCTAATATTATTAATCCAAAAATTATTGGAGGGTCATTATCAATAAGTCCACTTTTAGTAATTTTTTCAGTTACAGTTGGAGGAGCATATTTTGGAGTATTGGGAATGTTTTTGGCAGTACCAATATTTACAGTAATTAAATTATTAATTGAAGAATACATAGAATATAAAAGCAGTACAATTTAAGGTACTGCTTTTAGCTTATAGCTCGGAATAAGAAGTATATCCCTTCCAAATACTACGCCAAACGTAAACAGGCAGGCAAGATGGAAGCTAATAATAGCTTCAACAATCATAGCCACAATGCTGTTGAATGGCAAAAAAGTCTAGAATGCCTTGAAGCACAACCCGGTGACAACAGCCACCAAGGAAGAGCCCTTCAAAAGCAATACTGCATTTTGAAGTCTGAGCTCTTTTGCCTTATACGTTAATTCTTATATCAATTCAATTAAATATAAGGGCAAACTTAAGAATAACTTAATAAATTAAATACTTTTTTCTTAATAAATTTGTGATATAATTATTGAGAAATAAGTAAAGAGGGGAATTTTATGTATAATATTTTAGTAGTGGATGACGATAAAGAAATTGTAAATGCAATAGATATATATTTGAGTAAAGAGGGATATAACGTTATAAAAGCCTATGATGGAATGGAAGCTTTAAAAGTGGTGGAAAAAAACGATAATATCCATTTAATTTTGCTTGATATAATGATGCCTAAACTTGATGGAATTAGCACAGCTAATTTGATTCGAAAAGATAAATCTATTCCAATAATAATGCTCTCAGCTAAATCAGAAGATTATGATAAAATTACAGGCTTAAATAATGGAGCAGATGATTATATTACAAAACCATTTAATCCGTTAGAACTAATTGCAAGAGTTAATTCACAAATTAGAAGATATACTCATTTAGGATCAATTGCTGACAAACAAAAAGAAGGAAATACATATTATTCCGGCGATTTACTAATAAATGATGACATGAAACAGGTGACTGTTGAAGGAAAAGAAATAAAATTAACCCCAACAGAGTATAACATTTTGAAGTTCTTAACAAAAAATAAAGGTATAGTGTATTCAATTGAGCAAATATATAAAAATGTATGGGAAGATGAATGTTATGGTGCAGAAAACATTATAGCAGTTCACATTAGACATATTAGAGAAAAAATAGAAATTAATCCTAAAGAACCAAAATATTTAAAAGTAATTTGGGGAATAGGATATAAAATTGAAAATTTAGATAAGTAAGGAGAATAAGAAAATGGGAAAAGCAAAAGTTGCAAAAAATATAGCTTATGTTTTAGTACCAATATTTGTAGTATTGCTTATGTTAGCAACAATGGGAACAGCTGTTATAGATGAACATGTTATTATAACAGAAGATGACTACTATGTATGGAAAATGGCAAAAGGACTAACTGAAATAACAAAAGAATATACACCAGCTATTATACCAGTATCAATAACAATATTAATTATTTTAGCTTCAGTTATAATAAAAGGAATAGGAGCAAATAAAGGTAAAGACTCTACACAACTAAATTGGTTTGATAGATGGAAGTTCGAGTTTGTATTGTGTTTAACAGGTGGAGTAATCTTTGGAGGTTTTTTAATTGGAATAACAGGAATACAAACATATTCAAGAGCTATGAACATTTTGTTATCAAGTTGTGGAATTGCAATAATATATATTAACTCAATTATACTTTTAGAAACTATTATAAAAAGAATAAAAGCTCAAATGTTTTGGAAAACAACACTAATATATTCAATTTGTAGAGGAATAAAAAAAGCAATAGATAATCGAAAAATGATTACAAAATTATTTATATACTATTGGGAATTTTGTATTATTGGTTTTTTTGTAACACTTTCAATACCAGATTCTTATGGTGGATCATTTTTTAACAAAGTAGTTATATTAGCTGCACTAGGAATAGGAACTTTTTATATGTTATGCAAAAAAGCTGAAGAATTTAAAAAAGTACAAACAGCATTAGAAAAAATATATAATGGAGAAACAAACATTGAAATTAATCCAAAAGAATTAACAGGAGCTTTAAAGCAAATGGCTATGTACATTGATGACATTGCAGGTGGATTATCAAATGCAATTGCTCAGAATATGAAAAGTGAAAGACTTAAAACAGAGCTTATAACAAATGTATCACATGATATAAAAACACCACTTACATCAATAATTAATTATGTGGATTTACTAAAAAAAGAAAAAATGCCAAATGAAAAGGCAACAGAATATTTAATGATATTAGACAATAAATCTCAAAGATTAAAAAAATTAACTGAAGATTTAGTTGAAGCATCAAAAGCGTCTTCTGGTAATATTAAGTTAAACATGGAAAAACTAAATGTAAAAGAACTTATAAAACAAGTATCTGGCGAATTCGTGGATAAGTTTAAAGAAAGGGGATTAGAAGAAATAATTTCTTTTCCAGAAGAAGATATATCCATAAAAGCTGATGGAAGATATATGTATAGAGTATTAGAAAATATTTATTCAAATGTTGCAAAATATGCTTTAGAAAATACAAGAGTATATTTAGATGTGATCAAAAATCAACATACAGTTGTAATACAAATGAAAAATATTTCTAAACAAGAACTTAATATTTCAGCTGATGAATTAATGCAAAGATTTGTAAGAGGAGAAACTTCAAGAAATACGGAAGGAAGCGGATTAGGACTTTCAATTGCATCTAGTCTAACAGAGCTTCAAGGCGGACAATTTCATATTTACCTAGATGGAGATTTGTTTAAAGTAACAATAGGATTTGAAATGTTAATAAATTAAAAAATGTGCCATTGGGGACGGAGAATTTTGGCACACTTCTTATTTTAATTAAAATAATTTGTTTTAATAATGAAGTGTGCCAAAATTCTCCGTCCCCAATGGCACATTTTTTTAGCCTACATGATTAAACAAATATTGAATACCACCATTAGCTGCAGCAGTTACTGCTAAAACAATTATACCAGCAACAAGTACGCCAGCTATAATAGGTGGAATAGCTTTTTTAGGTGGTAAATTTAAAAAGTTAGCAATTAAAGAACCAACCCATGCACCAGTTCCAGGTAAAGGAACTGCTACAAATAAAAATAGACCTAAAGCTGTGTAACTTTGTAATTTTTCACTTTCTTCAATTTTTCTTGTAGCTCTTTCAGTAGCCCAATCAATTATAATTTTGAAAGGTTTCCATCTTCCAAAAAAATCAAATAAAGGTCTAATAAATTTTACAATAAAATATATAGGAACTATATTTCCAATAAAGCTACATATAAAAGCTTCAAAATATGAAAGACCAAGTCCAACACCTATTGGAATAGCACCTCTTAACTCTAGAATAGGCACCATACCTACAAAAAAAGTAATTAAATATTTTAAAATTATAGACATATAATTTACCTCATTTCTATCAGCAATGTAAGTATTTTACTATATTAAATTTGGTTTGTCCATATTCTAACTAAAGTTTTAAAAAGTATTGACATTTTTAATAATAGAGTGTAAAAAATATATATATTTAAGTAAGAGGGGGAGTATAATATGAAGCAATACAAAGTACTAACACAAAAAGATAAATGGTTCTCGGGAAAATTTAATCCGGAAACATTGGAAAGTGCTATTAATGCGTATGCTGAGCAAGGATGGAGAGTTATAAGCTGTGCTACAGCAGACTTTCCAGCTGTATTTGGTGCAGCTAGACAAGAAATGGTTATTATATTAGAAAGGGATGCATAATTATGGCATATAAAACTGTATATAATAATGTTATATTTATAGAAGGAACAGACAACAGAGTAAATGTGAAAAAAAGAGTGGAATATAAATATGGTTTTATCGGATCACAACTAAAAGGGTTAAATAATGTGAAAGAATATTTGGCAAATTTAGCTATAAACAATGGCTGTAATTGCATTGTGGAGTTCAAGTATGGGCAAAAATCTAGTTGGCTTTCTTTAGATGATACGAAATGGTATGGAGATGGAAAATGCGGAGTATTGTCCGAAAAGGATTATAATACAATTCTAGATGAAATAAATAATAAATAAAAGAAATTATCGGTGTGTTAAAAATAAAATTTTTAACACACATTTTTGTAAAAAACGGAAAAATTTGCTAAAAAACATTGACAGCAAGTACACCAGATGTTATACTAAAATTGATATGTTTTGATTAAATGTATTAATCTCCGTTTAAGGTGGATGGAATGGTTAATATAAAAATAAGTTTTATTAAATAAACAGCAAATGAAACAGTTGACAAAAATGTCAACCGTATTTTTGTTGTCTTTTATAACTATGTTGTTGTATAGAAAAAATTGAAGATTTTTCTATACAACAAGGTTAATTTACCTTGGGCAGTGCCGATTGCAAAGCAATCGTGTACAAGCGTACGTCGAAATCTTTGATTTCGCTAACGTCCAATTTTCTTATGTTAATTTAATAAAAAGAGGAATTGTTATATAATTGCTTACGGAACGGGTATTTAGAGAGCAGAAAATATGCCAATCTGTAAACCAATTATAGAAACAAGAAGGACTTTTTATTAAAATCATATATTTATCTTCTGCTTAATTTTTTTTAGGGAGTGATTTTTTTGTTAAAAGAAATTAAACACGAGAAATGTACTCGTAAAACTTTTGCAAAAATCGGCGATTCAATCGAAATGCCAAACTTGATTCAAGTTCAAAAAGACTCATACAATTGGTTTATCGAAGAAGGCTTAGGAGAAGTTCTTAGAGACGTATCTCCAATAGTTGATTATTCAGGAAACCTTGTACTTGAATTCTTAGACTACTACATGGAAGAAAAAACTAAATACACACTAGAAGAAGCCAAAGAACGTGATGCAACTTATTCTACAAGATTACATGTAAAAGTAAGACTTATCAATCGTGAAACAGGTGAAATTAAAGAACAAGAAATTTATCTTGGTGATTTCCCACTTATGACAGATAGTGGTACTTTCGTAATCAATGGTGCAGAAAGAGTTGTAGTAAGCCAATTAGTTCGTTCACCAGGTTGCTACTATGCACAAGATTTTGATAGCAAAACAGGAAGAAGAATTTACACATCTACTGTTATGCCTATTCGTGGTGCATGGATAGAATATGAAACTGATGGAAATGATGTATTCTGGGCTAGAGTTGACAGAACAAGAAAAATACCAGTTACAACACTTTTAAGAGCATTAGGAATTGTAACAGATGAGCAAATTACAGAGCTATTTGGAGAAGAAAACAAAATAAAAGAAACTTTGGCAAAAGACCCAATTAAAACTCAAGAAGAAGCTTTGGTTGAAATATATAAAAAATTAAGACCAGGAGAATTACCAACAACAGATGCTGCAAGAAATTTATTTAATGGACTATTTTTTGATGATAGAAGATATGATCTAGCAAAAGTTGGTAGATATAAATTTAATAAAAAATTAAGTTTAGCATCAAGAATTGAAGGAAGAATTGCTTATAATGATATTATTGATCCAGAAACAGGAGAAGTATTAGCAGAAAAAGATAGCAGTATTTCTGATGATGCTGCAATTGCAATTCAAAATAGTGGAATTAATGTTGTTGATGTTAAAGTTGATGATAAACCAGTAAGAATTATTGGTAATGGAACAGTAAATATCCACAGTATATTACCAAATGTGGATTTAAGTGACTTACATATTAAAGAAATGGTAAATTATATTGTTCTAAAATCAATTATTGATACTACTGATGAAAAAGATTTACATGATGCAATTAAAGAAAGATTAGATGAATTAATTCCAAAACATGTTACTAACGAGGATATTATTTCTTCAATTAGTTATTTATTAAACTTAGAACATGGATTAGGAAATGTTGATGATATTGACCACTTAGGAAATCGTCGTATTCGTTGCGTTGGTGAATTATTACAAAACCAATTTAGAATTGGTTTAACAAGACTAGAAAGAGTTGTTCGCGAAAGAATGACAATTCAAGACTTAGATATAGTTACACCGCAATCATTAATAAACACAAAACCAATAACATCTTCTATTAGAGAATTCTTTGGAAGTTCACAATTATCGCAATTCATGGATCAAACAAACCCACTTTCAGAATTAACTCATAAAAGAAGAATTTCTGCATTAGGACCTGGTGGTTTATCTCGTGAAAGAGCTGGATTTGAGGTTCGTGATATTCACTATACACACTATGGTAGATTATGTCCAGTAGAATCTCCAGAAGGACCAAACATTGGACTTATATCAGCACTTTCATCATTTGCAATTATAAATGAATATGGATTTATTGAAACACCATATAGAAAAGTAGATCATGAAACTGGAGTAGTAACTGATGAAGTTGTTTATATGCCAGCTGATGAAGAAGACAAATACATAGTTGCTCAAGCATCAGAACCACTTGATAAAGATGGAAAATTTATTAATGACAGAATTCGTGTACGTCACAGAGCAGATATTACAATGGTTGATAAAGACCAAGTTGACTTTGTTGAAGTATCACCAAAACAATTAGTATCAGTTGCAGCAGCAATGATCCCATTCTTAGAGCATGATGACGTAAAACGTTCTCTAATGGGTGCAAACATGCAACGTCAAGCAGTTCCATTACTTACAACAGAATCACCAATAGTAGGAACAGGAATGGAATATAGAGCAGCTAGAGATTCTGGAATTACAGTAATGGCTAAAAATGACGGTATAGTTGAAAGAGTAACTGGTGAAGAAATTCAAATTAGAAATAAAAAAGATGAATTAGATGTTTACCACTTAAGAAAATTCAAAAGAACAAATGGTGGTACATGTATAAATCAAAGACCAGTTGTAAGTGTTGGAGAAAGAGTTAAAGCAGGAGATCTAATTGCCGATGGACCTGGAACAAAAAATGGAGAAATGGCACTTGGTAAAAATGTTTTAATAGCTTTCACAACTTGGGAAGGTTACAACTACGAGGATGCTGTTTTAATTAATGAAAGATTAGTAAAAGAAGATGTTTATACATCAATCCACATAGAAGAATATGATTGTGAATGTAGAGACACAAAATTAGGACCAGAAGAAATTACAAGAGATATTCCAAATGTTGGAGATGATAGCTTAAAAGATCTAGATGAAAACGGAATTATTCGTATAGGTGCAGAAGTTAGACCAGGAGATATATTAGTTGGTAAAGTAACACCAAAAGGTGAAACTGAACTAACAGCAGAGGAAAGATTACTTCGTGCAATATTTGGCGAAAAAGCTAGAGAAGTTAGAGACAATTCACTTCGTGTTCCACACGGTGAAGCTGGTACAATTGTAGACGTTAAAATATTTACAAGAGATAATTCAGATGAATTAGGACCAGGAGTAAATCAAGTAATTCGTTGCTATATAGCAACAAAAAGAAAAATATCTGTTGGTGATAAGATGGCTGGGCGTCATGGTAACAAGGGTGTTATTTCACGTATATTACCAGAAGAAGATATGCCATTTTTACTAGATGGTACTCCAGTAGATATAGTATTAAACCCACTTGGTGTTCCTTCTCGTATGAACTTAGGTCAAGTTCTAGAAGTACACTTAGGAATGGCTGCTAAAGCTCTAGGAATTAAAGTAGCAACACCAGTATTTGATAGTGCTACAAACGAAGAAATTAGAGACTTATTTAAACAAGCAGGACTAAGAGAAGATGGAAAAACAGTAGTATATGATGGTAGAACAGGTGAACCATTTGATCACCCTATTACAGTTGGTGTAATGTACATGTTAAAACTACACCACTTAGTAGATGACAAGATACATGCTCGTTCAACTGGACCATACTCACTAGTAACACAACAACCTCTTGGTGGTAAAGCACAATTTGGTGGACAAAGATTTGGTGAAATGGAGGTTTGGGCATTAGAGGCTTATGGTGCTGCATATACACTTCAAGAAATGTTAACAGTTAAATCTGATGATATTGTCGGAAGAGTAAGAACTTATGAAGCAATCGTAAAAGGCGAAAACATTCCAGAACCAGGTGTTCCAGAAGGATTTAAAGTATTAGTAAAAGAACTTCAATCTTTAGGATTAGATATTAAACTTCTTTCTGAAGATAATAGAGAACTAGAATTAAAAGAAAATATTGATGAAGGTATTGATTTTAATAGTATTAAAGATGATCCTAAAATAGAAGAAGAACTTGCAGTAGTTGATGAAGATGAACTAGCTGATGGATATTCAGAAGATAGTGAAATGCTTTTAGACGAAGAAGAAAATATTGATGATGAAGACTTATTACTAGATGATGAAGATTTGTTAGATATAGACGAATTTAATGATAGTGAAGAATAAAATTTAATAGCCATTCAGAAAGTTTAAACAAGTTAACAATATAGAATTGCACAGCAGTGTAAAACTTGTTTAAACAAGTACGAAAAAAGAAAAATATTTAGGGGGCTAAATAAAGTGGATGAATTAGAAATTTTTAACAAACTTAAAATTGGAATAGCATCAGATGAAAAAATTAGAGAATGGTCAAAAGGCGAAGTAAAAAAACCAGAGACTATTAACTACAGAACACTTAAACCAGAAAGAGATGGTCTATTTTGTGAGAGAATATTTGGACCAACAAAAGACTGGGAATGCCATTGTGGTAAATATAAAAGAGTAAGATATAAAGGAATTGTATGTGATAGATGTGGTGTTGAAGTAACAAAATCTAAAGTTAGACGTGAAAGAATGGGACATATTGAACTTGCTGCACCAGTTGCACATATATGGTACTTTAAAGGAATTCCAAGCAGAATTGGACTAATGCTTGATGTTTCTCCAAGAAACTTAGAAAAAGTAATATATTTTGCATCATATATTGTAATTGATAAAGGAACTACAGATTTAACAGTAGCTCAAGTTTTATCAGAAAAAGAATATCGTGAAGCAGAAGAAAAATACGGTGCAGGTTCTTTTACAGCTAGAATGGGAGCTGAAGCAATACAAGAATTATTAGCAAAAGTTGATGTTGAAAAATTAGCTGAGAAATTGAAAAAAGAACTTGAAAAAGCAAGTGAACAAAAAAAGGCAAAATTAGTTAAAAGACTAGATACAGTTGAAGCATTTAGATTATCAGGAAATAAACCTGAGTGGATGATAATGAATGTAATTCCAGTTATTCCACCAGATTTAAGACCAATGGTACAATTAGATGGTGGTAGATTTGCTACATCAGACTTAAACGACTTATATCGTAGAGTTATAAACAGAAATAACCGTTTAAAAAGATTATTAGAATTAGGTGCACCAGAAATTATTGTACGTAATGAAAAAAGAATGTTACAAGAAGCTGTTGATGCTTTAATTGATAACAGTAGACGTGGAAGACCAGTTACAGGTGCTGGTGGTAGAGCATTAAAATCTCTATCAGACTTATTAAAAGGAAAACAAGGTAGATTCCGTCAAAACTTATTAGGAAAACGTGTTGATTATTCAGGTCGTTCAGTTATAGTTGTTGGACCAGAACTTAAAATATATCAATGTGGTGTTCCAAAAGAAATGGCTGTTGAGTTATTCAAACCATTTGTTATGAAAGAATTAGTTGGACGTGGAATTGCACATAATATTAAAAACGCTAAAAGAATGGTTGAAAGATTAAGACCAGAAGTATGGGATATACTAGAGGATGTTATAAAAGACCACCCAGTATTATTAAACCGTGCTCCTACATTACATAGACTTGGTATTCAAGCATTTGAACCAGTTTTAGTAGAAGGTAGAGCTATAAAATTACACCCATTAGTATGTACAGCTTTCAACGCTGACTTCGACGGTGACCAGATGGCTATTCACTTACCATTATCACCAGAAGCACAAGCAGAAGCAAGATACTTAATGCTTTCAGTAAATAACCTTTTAAAACCACAAGATGGTAAGCCAGTAACAGTACCTACACAAGATATGATTTTAGGTGCTTACTACTTAACAATGGATGTTCCTGGTGAAGAAGGAGAAGGAAATTACTTCTCATCACCAGAAGAAGCTAAAATAGCATATTTTAACCATGATTTAGGTTTACATGCTAAAATATATGTAAGAATTCAAAAAGAAATAGATGGTAAATTAGAAACAAGAAAAGTTCAGACAACAGTTGGTAGATTAATTTACAATGAAGGAATCCCACAAAACTTAGGATTTGTAGATAGAACAAAACCAGAAAACTTATTTGAACCAGAACTTAACTTTGCAGTATCTAAGAAAAACTTAGGAAAAATTATTGCAAAATCAATAAATGCAAATGGTTTAAGTGCAACAGCAGAATTACTAGACTATATTAAAGCAACTGGTTTCAAACATTCTACAACAGCTGGTATTACAGTTTCTGTTGATGATGTTAAAGTACCAGAGGCTAAAAAGAAAATTCTTGCTGAAGCAAATGAGCAAGTAAATAACGTATTAAAACAATATAAACGTGGTTTAATAACAGAGGATGAAAGATATAACTCAGTTATTAAAATATGGGAAAAAGCAACAGATGAAGTTACAGAAGCAATGAAAAGTAACTTTGATGACTTAAACCCAGTATATATGATGAGTCAATCTGGAGCCAGAGGTAACATTAACCAATTAAGACAAATTGCTGGTATGCGTGGTCTTATGGCTAGTACAACTGGTAAAACAGTAGAAATTCCTATTACATCTTCATTCCGTGAGGGTCTAGATGCACTAGAATACTTTATTTCTGCACACGGTGCTAGAAAAGGTTTAGCAGATACAGCTTTAAGAACAGCTGACTCTGGTTACTTAACAAGAAGACTTGTTGATGTTTCTCAAGACATTATAGTTCGTGAAGATGACTGTGGAACACATGAAGGTCTTACAGTATTTGATATTAAAGATGGAAACCAAATTGTTGAAAAAATGGATGAAAGACTAGTTGGTAGATACCCATTAGAAGATATAATTAATCCTGAAACAAAAGAATTAATTGTTGATACAAATACAATGATTACAGATAAAATTGCTGAGAAAATTGTTGCAGCAGGAATTGAAACAGTAAAAGTTCGTTCAGTATTAGGATGCCGTACAAAACATGGTGTTTGCCGTAAATGTTATGGTATGGGATTGGCAACTCGTGATGAAGTTAACATTGGTGAATCTGTTGGTATTATTGCAGCTCAATCAATTGGTGAGCCTGGTACACAGCTTACAATGAGAACTATTCACTCTGGTGGTGTTGCTGGTGTTGCCGATATTACACAAGGTCTTCCTAGAGTTGAGGAGCTATTTGAAGCTCGTAAACCAAAGGGATTAGCAGTAATGACAGAAATAGATGGTAAAGTTAAAATTGTTGAAGATAAAAAGAAGAAAGAAATTGTTATTACGTCTAAAGATGATTCAAAAACTTATGCAATACCATTTAGATCTAAATTACGTGTAAAAGACGGAGATGAAGTAAAAGCGGGAGATCCATTAATAGAAGGTGCTTTAAACCCAGCTGAAATATTAGCAATTAAAGGACCTGAAGGAGTATATGAATACTTAATTCAAGAAGTTCAAAAAGTTTACCGTAACCAAGGTGTTGATATCAACGATAAACACATTGAAGTAATTGGTAGACAAATGCTTAAAAAGGTAAGAGTAGAAGATAATGGAGACACAGACATGTTTGCTGGATCATTAGTTGATATACATGAATTTGAGGACAAGAATGCATTAGTTGAAGCAGAAGGAAAACGTCCTGCAACAGGAAAACGTATATTACTAGGAATCACAAAAGCATCTCTAGCAACAGAAAGCTTCTTATCAGCTGCTTCATTCCAAGAAACAACAAGAGTATTAACAGAAGCTGCTGTTAAAGGTAAAGTTGATGACTTAATTGGATTAAAAGAAAACGTTATTATTGGTAAACTAATACCTGCAGGAACAGGATTACCTGTTTATAAAAATACACATATTAATACAGAACAAAATGAAGAAGAACCTGAAGAAGAAACAACAAGTGCTGAATAGTATAAAACAATAAAAAAAGAACAAACCACGGATTAGAGCGGTTTGTTCTTTTGTGGTTTATGTTGTAGTTAGCCGGAAGATATGGGAATAGGCAATAGAATCACACTATGGGGAGGTTATTGTTAAAGTTCTTGGAAAAGATGAAGGAGAAAAGCGAAGAAGAATCGAAGCTTTAAAGAAAATTGGCTTTTAAAATATAGAGAGAGCTAAATAGCTCTCTCTATATTCTTTTTTGCTCTGTTTTAAGCTAATAAAATTGACAAAAACGCGTAAAAATAGTAAAATAGTATACGTAAAAGAGGAGCTTATTTTATGAAAAATAATAATAGTAAAAAAATATTTGAAGGGTTAATATCAAGAACTAAAATATATTTAGTTCTAATTGCTATACTTTTAATTGTAATATGCATATTAGATATACGATATTTTACACCTTCAGTAGTGTTATATATATTAATACTTGTATATACATACTGGAGTAACCAAAAAAGAAGAACGGAACTTTCAGACCATTTACAAGATTTAACACTAAATGTGGATAAATTAGCAAAAGATACAGTAAAGAATTCTCCTTTTCCATTAGTTATAATTGAAACAAATGGAAATATGGTTTGGAGAAGTAGTAAATTTGTACAAGAATTTGCAAATGTAGATATAAATAATATTTTGAGAGATTTATTAAAAGAAATAAAACTTGAAATAGAAAATAATGAGGAAGACTCAGAAAAAAGTATTCATAAAGAATTGGAAATAGGCAACAAAATTTATGAAATATTGGGAAAATATACAAAATCTAAAGATGAATATATGTGCACAATGTATTTTTTAGATGAAACTAAAACTTTAGAGCTAGAAAAGAAATATCATAATTCTCAAATTTGCGTTGGAATAATTATGATAGATAACTTTGAAGAAGTTAATCAAAGAATTAATGATGAAGAAAAACCTGTACTAACTGCGCAAATCGAAAAAACAATTTATGAATGGGCAGCAGAATTTAAAGGATTAGTTGTTAAATCAGAGAGAGATACATTTGTATGTATATTTGAACAACAATACCTAGAAAAACTTAAAGAAAAGAAATTTAATATATTA
>OMFY01000739.1_pt1 | contig 14542 bp, 15 predicted proteins | sample 1645701 | NCBI WGS metagenome assembly OMFY01 (sample SAMEA103958111, study PRJEB25191) | human gut metagenome | biome: human-associated habitat [ENVO:00009003]; feature: intestine environment [ENVO:2100002]; material: feces | place: Germany | collected 2013/2015
ATGACCTGCAGCAGTTCTATGGTCGGATCAAGAAAAGCGGCCGAAAGCGGTTCACCGACAAGTACGGCGAAGGGCTGTCCGACCGAATGGTGCGTATGTGCCACGCCACCTGCCGCTCGGCGCTGGAGAAAGCGGTGCAGGATGGGCTGATCCGTGTGAACCCGGCCCTCGGCTGCAAGCTGCCGCCGAAGAAGGCGCGGGAGATGCAGGTGCTGACGCGGGAGGAGCTGCAGCGGTTTCTTATCCAGGCGAAGTTCGAGGGTTACTACGAAGTGTTCCTTCTGGACTTGGCCACCGGCCTACGCCGAGGTGAGCTCATGGCGCTGCAGTGGGATGACCTCAACTTCAAGACCGGTGTGCTGAATGTGAACAAACAGGTCTACGATGTACGCGGTCAGCTCCAGATCAGCACGCCCAAGACGAAGACCTCCGTCCGCAAAATCGTCCTGCCGCCCGCCGTGGTGGCGGTGCTGCGGGAGTACAAAAAGACGGTGGACTCCCGCTGGATGTTCCCGTCGCCGGTGAAGGAGGACTATCCCATCACACCCGGCGTGGTGCGGCGCAGGTTGCAGCTCATCCTGGAACACGCTGGGTGCAAGCATGTACGCTTTCATGATCTGCGCCACCCGTATGTCAAGCCAACGACAAAATTTTTTGCTTGCGCTTGAAGTTTTTCAAGCGCAGGCATATCTGATACTCAACGACATACTCGCGGAGCTTATCAGCAACAATGGGAGAAAAGAGCATTGTGGCTACAATTCTTATTCAAACAGATCTTGGACTTTGTACGCAATCTCAATGCGCTTGTCCGGGAATACATAGACCTTCTCAATCAGGAGATCAACCAGCTCCGGGGTCAGACTTTCCACATCGGTAAATGCCTTGGCAATCTCCGTGCGGCTGGACTGCCGAGCCTGTTCCTCCTGCTTCTTTTTCGCTTGTGCCGAGATGGCGGCATAGGCGTTTTTTGTTTTCAGGATGGCTGCGTCACAGGCTGCTTTTTCGGTCTTGTAGGTTTCCACATCAATCTCGCCCATGACATACTGCTCAAACAGAGATTGCTTGCTATCCTCCAGAGCCTCAATCTGTTTCTTATATTCCGTGGGTTCCGCGGCAACCGCATCCAGACAGATACTACCGTCCGCACCGATGGAAAGGACGGTTTCTAACTGTGCTTTCAGGGTCCCCCAAATGACCTGTTCCAGCTCCTTGGCATCGAGCTTCAAATCGTGGCATGGGCCGGTTTCATACGCCTGTGAGCGCCGGCAATGGAAATAGGGACGCTTGTTTGCGACATAGGAAAGCGCATGATCACAGCAGCCGCAGAACACAATGCCTTTCAGAAGATAATCCCTCTGCTTCTTGTGCGGCTGGGAAAAACGGCGTACAGTTTCCTGTACCTTATCGAATAAAACCTTGTCTACGATTGCCGGGTGATGGTCAGGAATGATGTACCACTTCGACCTGTCCTTAAATCGGCTGTTGTTTCCACCGACCTCAAGGACTGCCCGTTTCCCGATGATGTAGGTTCCGGTATACCGTTCGTCTGCCAGAATCCGCACAATGGTTGAACCGCACCAGATGCCGTGGGTACGGGAAATATCATGGGTGTGGTTTCCCCTTGCCGCTTTATATTCGGCGGGGGTAGGGATACTACGCTTGTGCAGATCCCGTGAGATGCTGGGGGCATTCTTTCCTTCGGCGGCGAGCTGGAAGATCAACTGAACCACAGCAGCCGCTTCGGGATCAGGCTCCATTCTGCCATCTGCACTCTTGCGGTAGCCATAGGGACAAATTGTACTTTGATATTCGCCCCGCTGCATCTTGGCATATTTGGCACTTTTGGTCTTGATGGACATATCCCTGCTGTAATACTCGCTGATAAGATACTTGAAGGCGACATCCATGCCGCCCGTATCGCCCTTGTAGTTGTCGCTGTCGTAGTCATCGCTGACAGAGATGAACCGGGTATGGAACAGAGGGAAAACCCGCTCAAGGAAATAGCCGGTTTCAATGCTGTTGCGCCCGAACCGGGAGAAGTCCTTGACGATGATGCAGTCAATTCTGTTCTCCCGAACCATCTCGATCAGCTTCTGCACCTGGGGACGCTCAAAATTGGTGCCGCTGTAGCCGTTGTCAACGAACTCCAGAACTTCGGAGTTGAGCGCTTCCGGCATAGCTGCTGCATATTCATTCAGAACAAGGCGCTGGTTCTCGATACTCATGCTGTCATACTTGTAGTCCTCAATGGACAGCCGGATATAAAGGGCGATTACATATTTTTGCATCGGTTCAGCACCTCCTCATTGGAATCAAATTCACTTTCAAAGCGGTAGCGGACGGTGATCTGCTTGTCTTTGGAAACCTCAACACGGTCAATCAGCCGGTCAATCAGAGCAGCGGTCAATTCCCGATTCTCCCGGAGGTCATCGGAATCCCGCTTCAAAGCACGGTATTGCGCAATCTGCTTGTCCAGTGCCTTCAAGCCTTTTTCCAAATGCGCGACTTCCTCGGTGAGCTGCTGGATTCTGGATTCATACTTCCCTTTATAGGTGATGTATTCCTCTTTCGACAGAATCCCTTGAATCAGATTCTCATAGAGGCTGCGAATCAAGCCGTTCAGCCGCTGAATTTCCTGCTTTCGGCTGGCGATCTTCTCCTTCAGGTCGGTGCGCTCGGCTGTCTGCTGGGGCAGCTCCACAAGGGAAAGAGAATAGCTGCCCAATGCTGTCTCCAAAGCGTTCTGAAGCATATCGGCAAGGGAATCCAAAAGAATTTCCTCCCGAATCAAGACACCGGGGCAGCGCTTCTTGCCTACCCTGCTGTTTGTCAGGCAGTAATAGTTGTAGACATCAGCGGACTTTTTGCGGATGTTGCGATGCCGGTGGAGGCTCCCACCGCAGTGGGCACAGAAGATTTTTCCCTTTAGAATGTTGGGACTGTAAGTCTGTACTTCTCGCTCCTTGCAATGGTGGGCGGTTTCGTCCAGCTTTTTCTGGACGGCTTCAAACAGTTCGTGGCTGATGATGGCTTCATGGGTGTCGTGGACAACCGTCCACTCCATTTCACTGGTTTCGACCTGCCGGTGGTCTATTTTCTTTGTGCGGCCTTGAACCAGATCACCCGTGTAAACCTGTGAGTGAAGGATTCTTGCCACCGTTCGAGTGTTCCAGTTCCCATTGCCCATCAGGTTTTCGTGGGTAATAATGCCCTGGGTGTTCTTGTAGTGGCTGGGAGGAAGATACCCAGCATCGTTCAGTCGGACGGTAATGGTGTTCAGCCCAGCTCCCTCAGATGCCCATTGAAAGATTTTCTGCACCACAGGAGCAGCAACCGGGTCGATGATTAACTGATGGCAGTCATCCGGGGCTTTCAGATATCCATAGGGGGTGCGGCTCCCAATGAACTTCCCATCCCTCATAGCCTGCCGCTGCTGTGCCTTGATCTTGCGCCCGATGTCCAGCGCATAGGCTTCGTTAATCATGTTCCGCAGGGGGATGATAATTCCGGCGTGGGCATCCTCCGGGGCGAAGGTATCGAAGTTCTCGTTGACAGCAATGAAGCGGATATTCCGCAGGCGGAAATATTGTTCGATGTAGTAGCCCGTGTCGATGGTATTCCGCCCCAGCCGGGAGAGGTCTTTCACAATAACGCAGTTTACTAATCCGGCTTCAATGTCAGAAAGCATCTTCTGGAAGGCGGGGCGGTGAAAGGTGGTTCCGCTGGTGCCGTTGTCGATATAAGTGTCATACACCTGGATATCAGGGTTGCGCTCCAGAAACTGAGCGATAATCATTTGCTGGGTTTCGATGGACGCACTGTGGGTGTGACTGTCCTCAACGGACAGGCGGACATAAATTGCGGCCCGGCAGGTGCTTACGGTTTCCTGTACCATCACCTGTGCGCTTTCTTTTCTACTTTTTCGTGCCATAGCTTAACCTGCCTTTCTTAACAATTCGGGAATGGACAGCTCTGCTTCCTGCGCCGCCAGCGCAATCAGACGCAGGGCTTTTTCATATTCATCTTTGTAGTTGAAACGGATATCCAACTCGTTTTTGCCCTGAACCCGGACGCTCTGAACCATGTGAATCAGCGCTTTCCGGTCAAGGGTTTCCATAGATTCAAACTGGGTAAAATGGGAAATCCAGCGGTTCCGCTCGCTTCGGTTTTCCAGAACATCCGTCAACTTTTCTTTCAGAGCGGCGATGGATGCCTTGATTTCCTCCGCCTGCCGGGTGTATTTCACCTTGTAGCTGGCATATTCCTCTTTGGTAATCATGCCCTCCACCAGATTTTCATACAGCCGGGACTTGTAAGCCTGTGCCTGCTCCAATCGCCGCTCATTTTCAGAGATATGAGCGGTGTATTCCTTAGCCAGCGCCTGATTGATACTGGACTGGTCGATGCTGTTCAGAAGGGTTTCCAGAGAAGCTACATTTTGGATATAGGCTTTCAGGCTTTCCTGAACACAATCAATCAGCTTGCTTTCTTTCAGCATCACCGGGTTAGCGCAGCCGTGTTTCTTGCCAGTGGGGCAGTAATAGTAGTGGTACTCCTTGCCATTCACCCGGTTGGTCTTGCGGGTCATGCGACTACCGCAGCAGCCACAGATGAGAACGCCGGAGAACAGGTATACCGTGTCCTGTTTCGGGGAGGTTCGAGTGTCCAGCCCCCGGATTCTCTGAACCAGATCAAAGTCCTGTTTGGTTATCAGAGGCTCGTGGGCGTCGGGAATGCGAATCCATTCGGATTCCGGTTTCTGCTCCATCTGCTTGATTTTATAGTTGGAGGTGCCTTGCTTACCCTGTACCAGTGTCCCGGTATAGGTTTCATCCTGCAACATGCGGATGATGGTCGTGGCTGACCATTTGCAATCCTCTCTGTCGGCATAGCCCTTCTTGGCGTAGGGCAGTCCGTGGTTTTTCTTATAGGCCAGCGGAGAGAGAATCCCAAGGCGGTTCAGCTCGTTTGCGATCCGCAGAGCGCTGGAACCTTCCAGCCGCATTTGGAAGATGTTCTGGACAACACGGGAAGCATAGGGATCGGGGACCAACAGATTTTTGTTGTCCTCGGATTTTATGTAGCCGTACACCGTAAAGGCTCCCACGAAATCCCCGTTCCGGCGCTTTACATCCAGAGAGGTACGGGTCTTGACGGAAATATCCCGGCAGTAAGCCTCGTTCATAATGTTTTTCACGGAAACCGTGAGGTCATCGGCAGCATCGTTTTCCGTGTCCACGTTATCGTTGATGGCGATAAAGCGCACACCGTAGGCCGGAAATACCCGGCGCATATAGCGGCCGGTCTCTATGTATTCACGTCCCAGGCGGGAGAGATCCTTGACAATTACACAGTTGGCCTCGCCCTGTTCAATCATACGCATCATTTCCTGAAATGCCGGGCGGTCAAAAAGGACACCGCTGTAACCGTCGTCAATCTTTTCTGCCACGACCTCAATCTCCGGGTGCCGGGCAATGTAATCATCGATCAGCCGCCGCTGGTTGGCGACGCTGTCGCTTTCCGTCGTCTTGTCATCGGTATAAGAAAGACGGATGTACTTGATTGCTTTGTAAACCTGCATAAAAAAACACTCCTTTCTTTGCGCAGAAAAATCCCCGCAATTCAAGAAGTGTGGCTGTGCCGTATTCAATTCCTTTTCCGATTCTTATTCTACCATGCTTTTACGGAAAAGTCAGCCCCTTTCTTAAAATTGCACCTATCGCAAAATACCCTTGATACATTCTTCCAGGGTAGCACCTTCAGCAGAAAAGCTGGCCTGTACAGTAAAACGCCCACACTTAAAATGGTATGGATTTTTGATTTGCTGAACGAATTCTGCAATCCGTTCATCACGGGAAAGTTCTTTGTTGACAGAGACATCCCGAATGTCTACCAGTGTACCCACTTCACTGACAATGGTATTCAATTCCATAGTATCAACTCCCTTCTGAAAACTGTGTTATCAAAACCACATGAATAGGTCGGATCTATGGTTATTACACACATAAATCCGGCCCATTATATCTGATTTCGATTTTACTGCCGTATTTGCCACGCACCCCGGCAAGTCCTTCTGTTATAAGGACGGGGCTGTTACAGGCTGCGGATAGCGTCACCGCATCATAGTCCCGCATACGCCGCCGCTTTGCCAGAGCAAGCAAACGCCGCAGGAACTCTCCCCAAGTCTTTAGGAAGCTGTGAAGAAGTACCATTATGATCTGCGTCGTTATCGCGTCCGGCCTGCCACAGCCGGTTTCGTAGGTTGCGTTTATCGCTCGGACAGCCTGGATCCATCACCTCCTTAGGCCGCCTGTCACCGCGCCGCCCCATCTGCCGCTCGGAACACAGAATGAAGTACCTGTAACAGCGTATATTCGGTTGTCAAGGAACAAGCAAGGGGCATGGCAGACAAATTGATATTGCAGTTGGGGTGGGAGGATGTATATGCTTCCTTACCACACCCGTCCAGCTTGTCCCGCCGAATATGTCCCTCTACTATTCAGTACATTTTTAGGGGCAAAGTTGCCGTCTGTTATAAAATTTCTTTGAAATATTTTTCCAGACTACGCAATCCGGCTTCGATAGAACGGGTGATCCGGCTTTTGTGTGTTCCTTCCGCTTTGGCAATATCTGCTTTGCTCATGCCAAGAAAAAAGTGTGCATAGATTCGTTGGCGCTGCTTTACCGGAAGTTTGGAAAGACCTTTATAAATCAACTCCGTCATTTGGCGCTGTTCCCAAATTTCTGCCGGGTTAAGAGGCTTTTGCAATATCTCACGCTCAATACCTTCGTCTCGATCCAGAGAGTAAAATGCTTTATAGCGGTATGTACGAATCCGATAGGCTTCTTCCAACAACATATATTCCCGAAGCAACAAAGCAACTTCATCCGGCACCTCAACGATCATGTCCTGTGTATAATACGGGTAATAATCCCGAAGATTGATTTTCTTCATAGTAATTTCCTCCAATTTCGATGTTTGAGTTGATGGCAAAAATCGAAATCAGAGGGTGGGCTGCGGCAGCGATAAGGTCTAAGTCTCTTTCTGATTAAAAAAAGGGTACAAAAAAGCGCGCCCGTACAAAGAACAGGCGCGCCAAAGCAGCAGTATGAAATTTTTCCGGGAGGTTGACAGCGAAAATGCTCAAACTTTGTCGAAACCAAAAACGCCGCAATCCATACGAGCTGGACTACGACGTATAGGTGACTGAATGTAAAGCAGTTTATCTGCAGATCTGTGTTGCATAGACGCATAGGCATTTCCTCCCATCAAGGAGGAACCTGAATCGGCTGCTTGATACCTCCTTGGGAGAAAATTATATCGGTTATGTTTCCTTTATCAGTCCGCAGATATTCGCTTTTTACTCTTTATATTCGCAATTTTCTACATATTCCGCTCTTAGAATATATGCTGCAAAAAGCAAGCCCACAAGGGGAAACAACACCTTGTGGGCTCATGTTATAGATGTTCAAATTTATAGCCGATCCCGGCGACACTCTCAATATAGTTTGGAAGATCCGGTTCAAAGCGCAACTTCTTACGCAGCTTACTTATATGATTATGAATCGCTTTTCTCGAATAGAAATCACAATCCTCTTTCCAAACCAAATCGGTAATCAGTTCGTAAGTAAAAACACGTTTGGGATTGGCAATGAGCAATGCCAGTATATCAAACTCCTTACTTGTCAGGTTGATCATCCGTTCCCTAACCCTGACAGTGCGGTGTTCCAGGCATAGATAAAGCTCGCCTTCCTGTATTTCTGTTAGAGGATTTTTCTTTGCTGCGAAGGAAGTGTGACAGGAATTGAATACCGTTCCATGACAGGCTCCTTGTTCCAAAATATATTGCATTAGAGCATTCTTTTGTTCCTCGTTAAGAAGCAGAAATAACTTTTCTCCAATCTGCTTGCCGGATTCTTCTATATCAAAAACAGCTAATGTCCCATCACCTCCGTATTTTAATAAATTTATTGATTAGAGTTCAATTCTTGCTTTCGATGGCTTATCTTCCCAATAGGTAACTTTAATCGTTGTTCCCTTGTCAGGAACGTTGTTTCCTGCACCAATCCATTTTCGGCAGATGTAATCTTTACCGTCTATCGTATATTTGACCTTGATAATATGCGGAAAGGCTGCGCCATCCATCGCATGAACGCGGGCAGGTTTACGATTCACTTTTAACCACCATTGTTTTATAACTGAAATTACAGTTCCCATTGTTTCTTTTTCCATAAGTTATACCTCCAATGATATTTTTGATTGATGATACCTATTTTCTATTCAGCCTTTTCTTTGTTTGTAGTAAAAGCGGAACGCTGCTGCGCCGGTGGCCGCCAACTGTACCAGAATCAGCACAGCAAACAGACCGAAGCTCTCATAGTAGAACAGTTCATCCCAAAAATATAGTCTGTTCAAATGATGCCATTTATTGTATTCTAAATTTGTAGGTAAGCTGAACGGGTAACTTACCAAGGGATAGCGGCAACAGATGTCTATCTAACCATACTACCATTGAGATCGAAAAGTATGAATTGAAGAGTACAATAATAGGGTTGATTGAGGATCAACTTTTATTTTTTGTACCTTCATGTTAGAAGCCGTTGTGGACTATTACCTAAAAATAATAGATATAACACAAAGAGAATTATTCAATCTGTCCAAGCATAACAGGAAGGAAAAGATTGAAATTCCATAGGTAGTGGCTTCGTTGACGCGACTAAGTTCAATACGGAAAAATCGGTCTGCAGGTGTGTCAAACAGAAGACACTATTTTTTTATATCTGAGACCGATTGTTTCCGATACAATTTATGGAACATTCAGCACATCATGGACAAACCAAGTCTGAGCCGTGACCATAATGGCAAATGTGCAAATAGCAAAGAGAAGTACTTCAGCCACAGCATTGACACGGCTTGCTTTTTCAGATTGGCAGGCAAGATTCTTGACAGCAGACAATAAACTAAAAATCCAATACAGGCTCCAGCGGTATTTGTCATCAAGTCATTGATGTCGGAAGAACCCCAGCCAAACATCTGGACAATTTCAACAGCCAAAGAAAACAGAAAGCCAGTCAATGCAACCGTCTTCATGTGATGATATTTCTTGTACAGCAGCGGCAGGAAAAATCCCAACGGGACAAACAGAATAATATTCAGAATGGTATCAATTGGCCCAGTTATCATACCGATAAATGGAGTCCAAGAAATGTTCGGGCGAAAGGTCATTGTGCTTGTAAAGCCGATGCCTGTGACGGTCAAAAGTCCGAATAAATAATAACCAAAAACAAACACTGCAGCGGTATGGAGAAAACTTTGTGTTCTCCCCAATTTTTTGAGCCACAAGAAATACAGTACGAAGACTGGAACCATAAACACATACCCACTAATTGAGCGGATGAGAATATCAGAAATTGGTATCATTATTATCTCCTTGTCAAATTCAAATTTATTGCCCATTCCAGCATTGAGCATTTTCTCATAAAGCAAACAGAATACTGTCATTAGTAACGACGGTATTCCCATAATGCTAATCGTAAGTCTAATTGTTCAATGTCGATTAGACATTCACTTTTACATTTTGGACAAAAGAGAGGAAAATTTTTAAGTACGGTATCTTCCCGAATTTTGTCGCGTGTTTTATTCCCGCAGACTGGGCAGCGGATGAACTCTGTTTTCTCCATATTGTTCACTCCGAATTGCGATCATTCTTTTTCTTATCCCGATATTTCCGTATGAGTTTATTACGGATAGGAACGCCAACACCAATCAAAAGCACAACTGCCAAAATTGTGAAATCCATACAATCACCTCACATTTCCTTATTCTTCATAACCCGAATGGACAAGAAGATTGAAACCGCATACATCACGACAATAGCAAAAACCGCAAGGAAAACGAGAAGTATCGGAGAAGATTCAACGACTGAAATAATTGAGTTCCCGATAGCTGGCATTTTAGAGAGAAGAAGTAAAGTCACCAAAAAACCGGCCACTGGAATATACATAAATACCCGTCCTTTGATTGAGCCGTACTTGTAATATCCCGGAATCTGGAACACAGTATAGAGTGCAAATAAGAATACTCCTGCAATAGCGGCAGTTACAATATCAAATACGCCAACTGTTTCACCCAGCACTTTCAAGACAAGCGGCTGTGCAATCAAAGAAATAATCAAGGAAAGAAGCCCCATTGCAAGGACAAAAACATAGCGTCCGATCACAAGCTCGCTTTTACGAACAGGTAAAATACCAAACAGACGATCCATGCTGTTTTTTTCTGTGATGGAAAAGGTATATCCCGTCGTCATGGCAATAAAGCACATAGCAAATGATACCCCTGTCAGTAAAGAACGATTGATTGCGGCAAACACAATCGGCAGGAGCAGGGTAAAGCAAATCGTCTTAAAATATGGTTTTACCAATGCAATATCTAATTTTGTGGATTTCAAAATATTACTCATAATCGTCACCTTTCTTGCTTGTAAACACTACAATTTCATCAATGGTGGCAGGATCAACGGTCAGGTTAGGGAAACCGCTAATATCTTCGGTTTTCATCAGAGCCTCAAATCCCGTAGGGAATGTACGAATACCAGCCGCCTTATTTTTCAGATCATCGGACAGTTCCTCAATTCCACCTTTTACAATGCGGAACATATCTACAAAATCATCTTTGCTGCCAGTAAAGTACAGCTCGCCATAACTGATGTAGGTAATATAATCGGCTGCACGCTCCAAATCGCCTGTGATATGGGTGGAGAACAAAACACTATGCTCGCCATCTTCAATATACTCTGAAAGAATTTTCAAAAGTTCATCTCTGGAAACCGGATCAAGTCCACTGGTCGGCTCGTCGAGGATCAGCAGCTTGGCGTCGTATGAAAACGCACAGGCAAGCATTAACTTCATCTGCATACCTTTGGAAAGTTCTTTTACCTTTTTGGTTGGTGCAATGTGAAATTTCCGTAACATATCCGCAAATTTCTGGCTGTCCCAATTTGGATAAAATACCGAAATGGATTTTTCAACCTGCGACACTTTCCAATCATCACTGAAATAATTTGTATCGAAAACAACGCCCAGCTCTGATTTTACTTTTTGTTCTTCTGCGATATTATCCAGCCCCATCACTTTGACTGTGCCACCGGTGCGCTTGAGCATATTCAAAATCAGTTTGATTGTCGTTGTTTTGCCAGAACCATTCGGGCCAATCAAGCCCATAATATATCCCTTTGGCAAAGTAAAGCTGATATTGTGAAGCTGAAAAGAATCAAAAGATTTTGAAAGATTCGTTACCTCTAAATAATTAGTCATCTGTTTTTACCTCCGTTAAAATGTCCAAAAGGCGATGTAATTCCTCTGTGGATAGATTTGCCATTCTTGCAGCTTTTATTGCTTCGGTGAGATTGTTTTCTACTTTGCAAATAAGCTGCTCCTTAATCAGTTCTGAACCAGACCCCATTACGAAACATCCACGCCCCTGCACATTTTTAACAAAGCCCTCTTGCTCTAATTCTGTGTATGCCTTTGTCACTGTTAAGACGCTGATCTTTAAGTCTTTGGCAAGTGTTCTAAGGGAGGGCAAAGTTTCTTCGGCTTGAAGCTCGCCAGATAAAATAGCCGCCTTGATCTGCTGTTTAATCTGCTCGTATATGGGGACGCCAGATACATTTGAAATAATCAGTTTCATTGCTGCATCCTCCGTGTGTTTTAACTGTTATGCTGTTGTGTATAACAGTATAACATGCAAGGCTCCAAAAAGCAATATAGTTTAAGAAAAGTTCATAATAGCAAAAATTGGTCTGGATAATAAAATTACTATCCTGACCAATTTCTTTTAACAGGAAGTGCCTATTTCATCCGCTAATATTCCATCCAACTTTATTCCATCGCCCGCATTTGCTCAATCAGGGATTGTTTTTTCTGTCTGCGGATTGTCCATACAGATAAGATCAGCTCCATTCCGAACAATACCAGAATGAACAGACCCATTTCCAAAACCGGGAATTTGTAAGGCACTACTTTTCCGGCAAAAGCGCCTACACTAAATTTGCTACAAGCAAAGATGGAAGCCGGAAGCCCAACGATCAGCGTCGCCAATGTTGCAAAGAGCGCATAGCACAGCCCCTCACAGATGTTCATTTTACATAGCTGTTTTTGTGTTAGGCCGATAGAACGCAGAATACTGTTTTCCTGCTTTCGGGCTATCTGGTTAGAGAGTGTCGTATTGATAAGGTTGATAACGCCAAAGAGAAATACCAACCATGAAAGTATCTCCATACTGCCAAACGCAAAAGAATTTGTCATTTCTTCATATTCAATCACTGTATTGATTTCATCTAAGGCAATATTACTATGGCTGGCAACAATATTTTTCAATTCAGCTCCCACATAGTCCGTTTTTTTAGGGTCATTTACAATGCTCCATGAATAGTCAAAAGAGGTGATTTCCGGGTGCAGTTCGTGGAACAACGCTTCTGGTGCAAAAAGAGTTGCCCCATCTAAGTGCATCCTGCCATGTCCTGAATATACCTTTGCAGGAGCGTATAACCCCGATATGGTAACAGAAACGGATGGCTGTTCTTCTCCCAAAGAGATCTCAACCGTTGAACCAACACCCATATCCTCATTCTGCTTTAGCACATTATAGTCAATTACAATACTACGGGAATCTTTTGGCATCGTTCCTGCTGTCAGAGCCGCTTCAACTGTTGCATAATTCTGGTCGGTCAGCATATCACACATACCACCGCTTTGGTAAATGTCCGTCTTAAGGGTTGCATAGAGAGATTGTCTGCTTGGAATTATATCTGTAACACCATCAATAGATAAGATTTCCTGTTTTAATTCTTCATTCAACGGATTTCCCGCTGCCATAACCTTTTCTTCTGTCATTTCAGAATCCAAATAAATTTTATAGTCGCCGTCCGGGAAAAACCGTCTTGCAAGCGCCTCTGGAGAACGCAGCAAAACAATGGAGGATACCACAAGCAGAATAATTCCGCCCAAACTCAATGAGGCTACAATAGCAACGGTCTTTTTTCGGTCACGCTTAAAATTCGCAATTCCCATTGAAACAGGATTGAGCTTGATATTCTTTTTCCGGCTGCGGATGTCCTTTTGCACCGGGGTAAAACGGACGGCTTCAATGGGGGAAATCCCTGCCGCGATTTTCACCGGCTTACGGATGGAAATAGACACCATGATCCAACTGCTTATGAGTGTCAGGGAAACCATAACGACATAGGAAACAGCGTTAAATCCCTTGGAAAACAGAAGAAAACCGCAGCATACGCCCAGCACTGTACCAACCAAAATTCCGATACTGCCGAGTTTGCGTCCCTCCCGCTTTACAATCCGCTTGATTTGCTTTGGCGTTGCACCAATCGTCCGAAGCTGCCCGTAGCTCTTGATTTTGTCATTGATGGAGATACGGAAGATACTCTGGATCACAATATAGCCGCCGATCAGAACAATGGCAATCACGCCAGCCATCAGTGCAAAATCAAAGGATTTAGAAGCATAGACAAAATACTTGCTGTTCATTTTGGGCATAGGAAGCTGATATTCCTCCGCAATCTCCCTGCAATAAGAGGTCATCAGTTCTTCGCCCAACTGGTCGCTGTTTTTGAAATGGACATAGGCGCGATAGCCAGTCGGGTCAAACCCTTTCCATCCTGTCAGGGCAGCGTTGGAAAGAATGATAGCGCAGGTATTCGCTTCTTTTTCATTTACGCTGTCCATAATGCCGGTAACGACATAATCACCATGAAAACTCTCTGTATCTAAGGTCACAGTGTCCCCGATCTTGGCATTGTTTCCATAGGTGGAAAGAAAGTATTCGCTTACAACAACTTCATTTGCTTTTTCAGGAACCCGGCCCTCTAACAACTCCATCTGCGCCTTGGTAATCTCCATCATTTGCGCGTCGCAATACACATAAGACGCATGATAGCCCTGTTCTGAAAGCTCCTCACCCAGCATATAGTAGCCGCCTACGCGCTCAAACTCCGGCAGTCCTTTCAGGGTTTCAATGTCGTTTTCCTCTACGCCCAGCCAGACCGCCTCATAAGTATCGACAACCTGATTGCGCTGCATTTGTGTCAGGGAAGTAGACACAATTCCCGTAAAGCAGATTAGAAACGCCGCTAGCGCAACGGCTATCACCACCATCAGATTCCGGCGTTTCTCGCTTTGCAAACTTTTCTTTGCCAGCTTCTTTGTAATGGCGCTGGTATCATTTTCAAAAGGCCATGTCATAGCTTGCCACCTCCTTACTCCACAATCTTTCCGTCCTCAATGCGGACAATCCGATCTGCAAGGCGGGCTATGTCGTCATTGTGGGTAATCATCACAACAGTTTGCCGGAACTCTGCACTGGTGCGCTTGATAAGCCCCAGCACCTCGGCGCTGGTCTTGCTGTCAAGGTTGCCGGTCGGCTCGTCGGCCAGCACAATAGCCGGTTTGGTAATCAGGGCGCGTGCGATAGCCACACGCTGCTGCTGGCCGCCGGAAAGATTGTTCGGCATATTTTTCAGTTTAT
>OMFY01000746.1_pt1 | contig 14324 bp, 13 predicted proteins | sample 1645701 | NCBI WGS metagenome assembly OMFY01 (sample SAMEA103958111, study PRJEB25191) | human gut metagenome | biome: human-associated habitat [ENVO:00009003]; feature: intestine environment [ENVO:2100002]; material: feces | place: Germany | collected 2013/2015
TGTGGTAAGCAGGGCGTTCCGCCGGGGAAATGGCAGCGCCGTGCTCGGCTTCGTAGGCACGAGCTTTGTTCAAAATTTCACTTGGCATCGCGGATGCCTCCTTGCGTCTTAGAATCAGGCGTTCGCCTTGTAGCGGTCGTATGCGCTCTGGTAAACTGCCAGCAGCTTATCCATGCCGCAGCTATTGGTCAGGGTGTCCAGATAGGCTGCCCACTCGCTGTCGGAGGGGCCGCCGTCCTTCAGCCACAGACCTTCCTGCTCAGAGACTGCGTTCTCAAAATCAGCACGGTAGCGGTCGATGGTGTCCAACTCCTCGCTGGTGAACACGCAGTCGATGGGGTAGGTGGTGGCGTCATCCACAAAGGGCATCCAGTAGTTCTCAAGGTCGGTAAGACGCTCGATGGCGCGGTCCTCCATGTAGAAATACTCGTCGTAGTACTCGCTGAGGATTAGCTTCGGGCCCCAGACCTCGTAGGTGGATTTCAACTCACCGGCACCCTTGTTGTACTTTGCCTTGGCTTCTTCCTCGGTGATGGACTTCCACTTACCGTTGGCATCCTGCTCGGTGAAGAACACGCCGATGGGGCCGTACTGCAGCTGCATCACGGTCTCGCCGTCATACCACTGGTCAAAGAACTTCAGCAGGTTGGCGGGGCTCTGGCACTTGTTGGTCACGTTCAGGTTGCCGCTGTTGGTGCCGCCGCCGGTACGCACGGTGACGTTGTGGGTGCCGTCCGGGCCATCCAGCACCGGCAGGAACACATAGTCCTTGGCGTAATCGCCCATCAGTTCCTCGATGTACCACCATGTGGAAACGCCCAGATAGCCCTGTGCGCCCTTAGCCAGCAGCTGGTTGGCATCCTGACTGAACATCTCCACGTCCATCAGACCCTCGGCGTACCAGTCGTGGAAGTAGGTCACAGCCTTGCGGTAGTTATCCTCGGCGCAGACAAAGCGGCACTTGCCGTCCTTCTGCAGCACCAGATCGTTGCACACATCGTTGGGCCAGTTGGTGAAGCCGAAGCCTGCGTAGAAGATGTTCTGACCCCAGCACCACTCGTCAAAGCCAGTGGACATGGGGATGGTGCTGCCGGGAGCGTTGCCGTAGACCTTGGCAGACATATCGTTGTCCTTGAAAGCCTTCAGGGCGGTGTGCAGTTCGTCCAGCGTAGTGGGCACTGCCAGCCCCAGCTCGTCCAGCCAACGCTTGTTGATCATGGAGAACTGCGGAATGGTGAAGATGCTGTAATCCTCGTCGGCACCGATGCCTGCAGTGCCCATCTGCTCGGCAGCGGGCAGACCGTAGATGCAGCCGTCGCTCATGGTGATGGCAGCGCGGATGTTGGGATGCTCGTCCAGGATCTTGGTCAGGTTGGGCATGGTCTCGGCGTTGATGTAGGGGGTCAGGTCCAGGAACGTGCCGTCTGCACCGTAGTTGGCGATATCGTAGTTGGAGAAGCCCACACCCATAAAGGCATCCGGCAGCTGGTCGCCTGCAATGCGGATGTTCACCTGCTCGCTGAGGGAGTCGCTCATGGTCTCGTAGTTGAGTTTAATGCCCACGTTATCTGCCAGCTTCTTCAGCACCTCGTTGTCGTTGTAGCCGGGGCTCAGGGCAGACTGACCGCCCACGATGTCAAAACTGGTCTGGTCGGTGTTGGAAGGATCGGGTGCATCGGTTTTCTTGCTGCCGCCGCAGGCAGACAGCGCCATGGCAGAACCGGCAACGGCACAAGCCTTCAGGAAATTGCGGCGAGAAATCATTTTTTTCATGGTTGTTCTCCTTATCTATAACGTTATGTCAGGCTCTTTTCGTTTTCTGGAATGGGCAAGGGCTTCAGTGCCCTCTTGCGGTGCCCTGTTTCGGCCGCAGGCCGCGGTCGCAATTTTAGCCTTTCACGGCACCTGCCATGAAGCCTTTTTCAAAATACTTCTGTACAAAGGGGTAAACGATCAGCATGGGGGCAGCTGCCACGATGATGGAAGCAAACTTGATCATTTCGGTCAGCTTATTCAGTTCTGCAAAGCCGCCCGCTACCATAGAGGACTGGCTGGCGCTGGTGGAGCTCTTGATCAGGATATTGCGCAGCACCAGCGGCAACGGAGCCTGATCGGCTCTCAGGTAGATCAGAGCGGTGAACCAGTCGTTCCAGTAGGCCACCATGCTGTACACCACCATAACGGCCATAATGGAACGGCTCAGGGGGATGACCATCTTTACAAAGACGGTCCACTTGGAGGCACCATCGATCTCGGCGGCTTCCAGCAGCTCACGGGGAATGTTGTTCTCAAAGAAATTTCGGACGATGATGACATTGCCGACCGCCACGACACCGGGCAGGAACAACGCCCACATACTGCCCAGCAGACCGGTCTGCTTGACGATCAGGTAGGTAGGCACCAGACCGCCGCCGAAATACATCGTAATGACGAAGAACAGACTGATGTATTTGCGTCCGGGCAGGTCTTTGACGCTCAGCGGATATGCCACCAGATAGATCATGACCACCGAATAAATCGTGCCGATGACGGTGTACTTGATGCTGTTCACAAAACCGGAGAACAGGGCGCTGTCTGCAAACACCGCCTGATATCCCTTCAGGGTGAACTGGCTGGGCAGCAGGAAGGTCTTGCCGGCGTAAACATCATAAGGATCGGAGAAGGATGCCACCAGAACGTAGTACAGCGGGTAGGCCACGATGAGCATGACGGCGGCGCAGATGACCACCAGAACGATGTCGCTGACCTTATCGGACAGACCGCCGGGCTTCTTTTGACGGGATGCTGCAATGTTTTTTGCCATAACGGTTCGCCCCCTTTACACAAAGCTGACGTCTGCCGCCTTCTTGGCGATGCGGTTGACGATGATGAGCAGGATGATGTTGACCACCGTGTTGAACAGACCCACAGCGGTGGAATAGCTGTACTTGGCGTTGATGATGCCCTGTTCGTAGACGTACACGGCAATGATATCGCTGGTGGCCTTGTTCAGCTCGGTCTGCAGCAGCAGCACCTTTTCAAAGCCCACGTTCATCAGGTTGCCTACACTCATAATGAGCTGCAAAACGATCATGGGTACCAGCTCCGGAATATCAATGTGCAGGATGCGCTGGAACATGGACGCGCCGTCGATCTTGGCGGCTTCGTACAGGCTGGTATCCACAGCAGCCAGACACGCCATATAAATGATGGTGCCCCAGCCGGCTTCCTGCCAGATGCCGGATGCCACATAAATGGTACGGAATGCGGCGCTCTCCGAGAGGAAGTCCACGCTGGTGCCCAGGATCAGGTTCAGCAGACCGCCGGACGGACTGAGGAAGATCTTGATCATACCACAGATGACCATGGTAGAAATGAAGTGGGGTGCGTACAGCACCGTCTGCACCACCCGCTTGAACTTTGCAAAGCGCAGCTGGTTGATGCACAGGGACAGGATGATGGGGATGGGGAAACTCCACAGCAGGCTGTACAGGCTCAGCAGCACGGTGTTTTTGATCATGCGCACACAGTTGGGTGCGGTGAAGAACCGTTCAAACCAGTACAGGCCGACCCACTCGCTGCCGGTGATGCCGCGGCTTGCCTTGAAATCGCGGAAGGCGATCTGGATGCCGTACATGGGCCAGTACTTATAAACGATGGTCAGCACCACCGGGATCAGCAGCATCACATAGAGCTGCCAGTTTTCCCGCAGCCGTTGGCTGAGGCTTTTGCGGTGGACCGGGATAGCGTCCAGCTGACGTGCAGCAGCTGGCGAGGTCTGCGTCATAAAAACTCCTCCTTCTTGTTTTTACGCTGCCCACAGGCCCGTGGGCGAGGTCCCCTGCCGTTCGGGGATCGTTCTTGCCGTTTCTCGTGAAACGTTACACAGCTTGTACTATAAAGATAGCACGGTGTATATTCCATGTCAACCGGATTTTTTGAAAAAACCGGTTTGTATCCATGTTTTCAACGTTTTGTACACTTGCGATAGGATGTTTTTGTGCAAAATGCATCATCACGCGTTCGTGAAACGATTCATGAAATTTCACGAAAAAGCCTTTACATTCTGGAAAAACCATGCTATACTGAAGCTGCAAGAACCTCAGAGTTAGCAGGAATACAGCAAAATTTCCTTTGATATATATCCACTTGAAATAGAAACGTTTCACGAACAAAGGAGTGGCCCGCATGGCAAAACAGAACACTGCCCCTACTATGAAGGATGTGGCCAAGGAGGCAGGAGTCTCTCTGGGCACTGTATCCAAGGTCATCAACGGCATCCCGGTGGGCGAGGAATACCGCAAAAAGGTGGAGCAGGCCATCAAGGAACTGGACTACCACCTGAACGCCTATGCGCGCGGCCTGAAAAGCAACCGCACCAATACCATCGCCGTCATCCTGCCCACCATCGCACATCCCTATTTCGGCCTGATCGCTCATTGCATCAACAGCTCGCTGCAAAAGCGCGGCTACCGGATGCTGCTCTGCGATACCGACTATGACAATGAAAAAGAGCAGGAAATGATCCGCATGGCCGAGCAGAACAAGGTGGACGGCATCATTGCCCTGACCTATGACCCGAAGCTGGAAGTACCCTCGGAGATCAACTCCGTCTCCATCGACCGGTATCTCGGCGCCAACATCCCCTGCGTGGCATCAGATAACTACGCAGGCGGGCGGCTGAAAAGCTGATGGAAAACGGCTGCAGGAAGCTCGCCTTCCTGCGCGTCGGTTCCAGCATCGTGGGCGAGACCAACAAACGCAAGGACGGCTTTGTGGCCGCCTGTGAAGCCGCAGGCGTTCCTTATGAAATAAAGAATCTGGAAGATGCGCGGGACGGCATCGTCTTTGACCCCATGGCCGAGTTCGCGGTGTTCCTGGACGATCATCTGCAGGACGGCGTGTTGGAGTTTGACGGCATCTTCTGCGTGACCGACCGTCTGGCCTACCAGATTGTTCAGCTGCTGCGTCTCATGGGGCTTCGGGTGCCCGAGGACGTGCAGGTCATCGGCTTTGACGGGCTGCGCACCTTCGGCGACATGGATTATTACTGTTCCACCATCGTTCAGCCCGTGGACGCCATCGCAGAGACCTGCGTGGAAGTCGTGCTGAACGAGAACCGCGCCAATACCCCCTCCCTGCTGTGCCTGCCGGTCAGCTATGCTTACGGCGGCACCACCAAGGGATGACCGCCCCGGAAAAAGGCCGGTGGTACTGGGTCAGGAACTGGCTGCATTACCACTGGGTCTATCTCGTCATCGCAGCCGTGGTGCTCTGGGTGGGCATCAGCTGGCTGGCCAACGCCCTGCACTGGGGCGAGACCCTGCCGGACTATCAGATCGCCTATGTGGGCAAAAGTGCTCTGCCGGAGGATACTGCCCGCTCCATTGAAAGCGCCTTTGCGCAGTACGGCGAGGATCTGAACGGCGACGGAGCCGTCTGCGTCAGGCTCAACCAGTACGTCAGCGACACCGAGGACAAAGAAAACGCCTCGACCTATGCACTGGCGGCGCAGATGCAGTTTTTGGCGGATATGAACGCCGAGGAAAGCTATTTTCTGCTGCTGGATGACCCGGCGCATTTTCAGCTGGACTATCAGGCACTTGCCAACTGGGACGGCACTCCGCCGGGCGACAACGACTATACCGCCGCCGGGAAAACCGTGTGCTGGGCAGACTGTCCGGCCTTGGCCGAAGCGGACCTTGGAACGTATCAGACCACTGTATTGGGAACGACCGTCACCGGCGAGAATGCGGAACTGGTCGAGAATCTGTATCTGGGCCGCCGGGCTTTTTATGAAGATGCAAAAGCAGAAAAAGCCGCCCGCGCCCGCGAAGGGGCCGAACGGCTGTGGCAGAACTTGACGAAAGGAGCAAACCCATGAAACGGAATGGACTGTTTGTGCTCGTCCTTGCACTGGCGGCGGTGCTGTGTACCGGCTGTGGCGTAAAGGACGAGGATTTGAAAAGCGACCCGCTGGTCAATGCAGATGGCACAGCACCGGTGGGCAGTACACTGGTCGCTCCTGCGCCGCAGGATGATTTCGTTCTGCTGGACAACAAGGATATCCTCTCTGCAAACGGTCTGTATTACGCTTCGTGGGTCAACGGCGATGCCCAGCCCTACGAAAACAGTGAGGGCAAGACCGTGGACCTCTACGATGCGCAGCTCACGCTTGTCGTGCAGGAAAACAAGACGGAGGACAAAGCCGCCTCTGCGGTAGAGGGCTGGCAGACGCTGGCACAGCAGAACTACGATATTTCCGACACACAGACCCTGACTGCCGCCGGGCAGGAATATACGGTCATTCAGTTCACCTATCAGGATGAAAGCAATCCGTATGCGTCTGGCGTTGCGGCCTTCGCACAGCGCGGCACAAGTGCAATCGAGTGGGAACTTTCCTGTCAGGACAGCTATTCCGGCGATGCGCTGAAAGTCCTGACCGATTTTCTGAACAGCTGTACTTATTAAAGGAGGGCTTTCCATGGGACTGTTTTTTCCGAGTGACCCCATCGTCCACGGCCAGCGCGCTAAGGGTCTGCCCCGTTATCAGGAACTTCTGGAACGCGACTGGAAAAGTTTCCTCTTCGCCGACTTCGTGACGCTGGGCCTGTGCATCCCGTATGGTCTGGGCGTGGGGTACGCCCTGCTTTCTTCCAGCCTACTGGTGCTGCTCCCGGTCTGCATTCTGGGCGGGCTTCTGGTCGGCCCGGCGATTTCCGGCATGATGGATGCGTTGTTCCGCAGCTACCGGGATGCACCCCGCGGCTGGTGGGAGAATTACTGCAAAGCCATGCGCCAGAACTGGAAAGCCTCCCTCCTGCCCGGCATCGTATTCTGCCTTGCGCTGGGCATCGAGCTGTTCTTCGGCATGGTGCTGTTCTCTGCGGAACAGCTGCCGGGCATCGGGACACTGGCCGTTTTCTTTGTCGGACTGCTGTTGCTGCTGATGCTGTTCACCGCCTTTTGGCCGCAAGTCGTCCTGTTTGAGGAAAGCAACCTGCACCGACTGCAAAACGCCATCCTGTTCTGCCTGAAATATGGCAAGCATGTGATCGGCACGGCGATCCTGCAACTGGGCTGGTGGCTTCTGTTCGTGTTGTTTTTGCCGTGGACGGGCTTTCTGGTGCCGTTCCTCGGTGTGTGGTTTATCTGGTTCGTCTGCTTCTTCCTGCTGTATTCCGATTTTGATGCCGCGTATGGCATTGAGGAAAAGATCCGGCAGCAGTTCCCGGAGCAGACACCCCGCTACGATGAATGATAAGGAGAAGGACTCATGGACATTTTAACGATTGGCGAAGTTTTGATCGACCTGACCCAGACCGGCAAGGATGAACGCGGCATCCCGCAGTTTGCCGCAAACCCCGGCGGTGCACCGGCCAATCTGGCTGTGGCTGCTTCCAGACTGGGCGCACAGACCGCCTTTATCGGCAAGGTGGGTGCAGATGCCTTTGGCCGCTACCTGAAAGAGGTTCTGGCAGAAAACAAGGTAGACGTTTCCGGCATGGCTGTGGATGCAGACCACCCCACCACCATGGCGGTGGTCTCGGTGGATGCCACCGGCGAGCGGGATTTCAGCTTCTACCGCAGCGCCAACGCTGACGTGATGCTGTGCAAAGAGGACATTTCGGACGAGGCTCTGAAAGCTGCCAAAATCGTCCACTTCGGCTCTGTCAGCCTGACCGCTGACCCCTCCCGCACCGCTACGCTGGATGCTGCTGCCCGCGCCAAAAAGCTGGGTGCTGTCATTACTTATGACCCGAATTACCGTGCCAACCTCTGGAAGAACAAAGAGGATGCCATTGCCCAGATGAAAGCTCCCCTGCCGCTGGTGGATATTCTGAAAGTGTCCGATGAAGAGCTGCCCCTGCTCACCGGAACCACCGATTGTGCCGAGGGCACAGCCCAGCTGGCTGAAAACGGCATCCGGCTGATCTTCGTCACCTTGGGTGCAAACGGCGTATTCTACCGCTTTGGGGAGAAAACTGGTCATGTGGCTGGCGTCCCCTGCAAGGTGGGCGACACCAACGGCGCAGGCGATACCTTCTTTGGGGCTGCCCTGTCCAAGCTCTGCAAGGAGGAGCTGGACACCCTGACGGTGGACAAACTGGAAAGCATTCTGGCCTTTGCCAATAAAGCTGCCAGCATCACCACCAGCCGCCACGGTGCGATCCCTGCCATGCCTGCATTGGAAGAAATCGAAAAATAACAGAACCGGCCACCAACCTGTAGCAAATCATACAGGCTGGTGGCTGGTTTGCGCTATGATATCCAAAGTATAACAGGAAAACCGCAGACAGTACGGATGAAAAGTCGTGAAGCAAGATGAATTTTTTGGATTATCATAAATAGCACGACTTTTTGACTGACAACACAAATTTTTGCACCCTTATTCCGTGGGTTTCCCTTTATAATTAAGAGCAGAGATCAAACGGAAAAAGGAGATGCGGATGATGCAAGCAACAAACCTGAAAACGAATCATCTGACCCGGCCTCTCGGCATAGATGCCGGGACGCTGTTTTTATCGTGGCAGTGCGCCGAAGGCGTGCGCCAGACCGCCTACGAAATCGAAGTGACCGCCGGAGCCGAAACGCTGTGGGCAAGCGGAAAGATCTTGAGCAGTGTGATGCGCACCGAAACGCCCACCCCTGTGCCGCCCAAGACCCGGGGACAGTGGTGCATCCGGCTGTGGGATGAAAATGACCAGCCCGGTGCGTGGAGCGAAGCCGTCTTTGAAACGGGTCTGCCCTTTGCCGACTGGCATGGCGTGTGGGTCTGCCCGGAAACGGAAGAACCGGATATCGATTGCACCGATGCAATCAACGCCTTTGCAAAGCCCAACTGGGAGCAGAAGCAGGCTGCACTGGAAGCCTCCGGCAAAGGCACGGCGCAGCCGTATCAGCCCCACCGTCCGGCAAGCTATCTGCGCAAGCTGTTCACAGCCCCGGCAGGAGAAAGCAAACGGTTGTATATTACCGCCAAGGGTCTGTATACGGCATGGCTGAACGGCAAGCGGGTCGGCGATATGGTGCTTGCTCCCGGCAGCTTTACCGCAGACAAGCACCTTGGGGCACAGACCTACGATGTGACAGCGCTTGTCCGTGAGGGGGAAAACGAGCTGCTCATCGCACTGGGCGATGGCTGGTACCGCAGCACTTCCGGCGTGGATGGTGACCGAGACCTGTTCGGCAAGGAACTGGCTGTCCTGTTCCAGCTGGAAGTGGATGGAACGCCCGTCTGTGTTTCGGATAATGCCATGGAAGCAACCCAGTGCGGCCCCATCCGCCAGAACGATCTGCAGCAGGGCGAAGTGTACGATGCCCGGCTGGAAGGAAAACTGACCGGCTGGCACGGCGTGAGGACTGCGCCCAACACGCTCCCCCTCATTGGCATGAACACCGTGCCCATCCGGGAACAGGAAACCTTCACGGGCAGGTTGTTCCGCACACCCAATGGAGAAACGGTTCTGGATTTCGGGCAGAATATGGCAGGCTATGTAGAAATGAAGCTGACTGCCCACGCCGGACAGAAACTCCGTCTGCTCTGCGGCGAAACGCTGGATGAGAACGGCAACTTCACACCCACATGGGCGATCTCGGCCACCCACCAACCTAGTGGGAAATTGAAGTCAAGTTCCCGGGTTCGTAGAGGATTGGGAAAATCGTTGAAAGGAGGGCACAAAAATGACGCTGATCTGGAAAAAACTGCTCCACGCGAACTTCCGTTGTGGGCGAATGTACACCACCCGGGCAGAATATAGGACCGAGCGCTGTGCATTGCCCTCCGCAGACCGAATGTGTGTGCGAATGTGATGGCAAAGCTGCCAAAGCGCTAAACCCGAATTTTGCCCGGTGCACTGAAATGGTGTCAGTGACCGGGATTTTTTATGCGTCAGAATTATACTTTGAGTACAGATAGAGAGGTTAATTACTATGTCTAACTATAAATTTGAGACCCTGCAGCTTCACGTTGGCCAGGAGCAGGCCGATCCCGCAACCGATTCCCGCGCCGTGCCCATCTACCAGACCACTTCCTATGTGTTCCGCAACAGCCAGCACGCCGCTGACCGTTTCGGTCTGGCCGATGCGGGCAACATCTACGGCCGCCTGACCAACTCCACGCAGGATGTGTTCGAGAAGCGTATCGCTGCTTTGGAGGGCGGCGTGGCTGCTCTGGCCACCGCTTCCGGCGCTGCCGCCATCACCTACACCATCGAGGCGCTGGCACAGGCCGGTGACCACATCGTGGCACAAAAGACCATCTACGGCGGCAGCTACAACCTGCTGGAGCACACCCTGACCCAGTTCGGCGTGACCACCACCTTTGTCAACGCTCACGATCTGGCCGAGGTGAAGAACGCCATTCAGCCCAACACCAAGGCCGTCTATCTGGAGACCCTGGGCAACCCCAACAGCGATATCCCCGACATTGATGCCATTGCCGCCATTGCCCACAAGCACGGCCTGCCGCTGGTCATCGACAACACCTTCGGCACCCCGTACCTGATCCGCCCCATCGAGCACGGCGCAGACATCGTGGTCCACTCTGCCACCAAGTTCATCGGCGGCCACGGCACCACCCTGGGCGGCATCATCGTAGACAGCGGCAAATTTGACTGGAAAGCCAGCGGCAAGTTCGGCAATATCGCTGATCCCAACCCCAGCTATCACGGTGTTTCTTTCGCCGATGCCGCAGGCCCTGCCGCCTTCGTTACCTACATCCGCGCCATCCTGCTGCGCGATACCGGTGCCACCATCTCCCCGTTCAATGCATTCCTGCTGCTGCAGGGCACCGAGACCCTGAGCCTGCGCATCGAGCGCCATGTGGAGAACACCAAGAAGGTCGTGGAATTCCTTGCCAGCCATCCGCAGGTCGAGAAGGTCAACCACCCATCGCTGCCGGATCACCCCGACCACGCCCTGTATGAGAAGTACTTCCCCAACGGCGGCGCTTCCATCTTCACCTTCAACATCAAGGGCGGCCGTGAGGAAGCCTTCAAGTTCATCGACAACCTGAAGATCTTCTCCCTGCTGGCAAACGTGGCAGACGTCAAGAGCCTCGTCATCCACCCGGCCTCCACCACCCACAGCCAGCTGAATGATCAGGAGCTGGCCGAGCAGCAGATCTATCAGAACACCATCCGCCTGTCCATCGGCACCGAGCACATCGATGACATCATCGCCGATCTGGAGGCAGGCTTCGCAGCCGTCCGCGGTGAGTAATCCCCCTGTCCCCCATGCTCTGATAAAAACTCTCCTCCCTTCTCCTTTTTGATCGTATGTGCAAAGAACCGCCGCCCGAAATTTCCGGGCGGCGGTTCTGTTTTTGCGTGTTCGTGTTTTTACAGCCGGCGTTCCAGCCAGTCACCAATGTCAGCAAAGACCTCTTCGCGGTTCAGCTCCACCAGCAGCTCATGCCGGGCGCTGGGGTACAGCTTGACCTCGATGTTCTTCACACCGGCATCCAGCAGGCTCTTGACCGCCCGCTTCACGCCTGCGCCCTGTTCGCCCACCGGGTCGGCATCGCCTGCCAGGAACAGCAGGGGCAGATCCTTGGGCACCCGGGCCAGAAGAGCCGGGTCGTACAGCCGCAGGATGCCGCTGAACATGCTGTAATAGGCGTTCAGGGTAAAGATAAAGGTACAGCGCTCGTCGGCGCGGTAGCGATCCACCTCCACCGGGTCACGGTTGAGCCAGTCGTGGGCTGTGCGGCCCTCCAGCCCCTTGTTGTACCCCAGAAACGAAAGTCTGGCCACCAGTTTACTGCGGTAGTGCCAGCCATGGAACACAGCCAGCACCCGGCAGATGGTCCTGGCCAGCTGCACCAGCGCTTTGGGCTGGTAGCCGGTGCCCATGATAATGGCACCGTCCAGCTCATCGCCCCACTCACAGAGGTACTGCCGCGCGTAGAACGAGCCCATGCTGTGGCCCAGCAGGAAATAGGGCACGCCGGGATACAGCTGTTTTGTCAGGGTCGTCACAGCGTGCAGATCCTCCAGCAGGGCGCGGTTGCCGTCGGGTTCGCCGAAGTAGCCGTAATCCTCTTTGGTGCGGATGGACCCGCCATGGCCCAGGTGGTCGTTGCCGGTGACAAGGATGCCCCGGGCGGCCAGATTCTCGGCCAGCGGCTTATAGCGGTCGATGAACTCCACCATCCCGTGGGAGAGCTGCAGCACCGCCCGCACCTCTCCCTCCGGCACACAGCGGAACGCGTGGAGCGTCCGCCCCGGCTGGCAGGACGGCAGGGTAAAGTCGATCATCTGGCTCATGGGCTGCCCTCCTTCTCCGCTTTATTTTTTCATGTTGCCGATCTTCTTGCGGCAGGAGGTGCAGATGCAGTAGCCTGCATACTGGATGGCGTTGTCGTCCACCTCGCCGCAGAAATCGCAGCTGCCGGTGGGGCGGTATTTTTTGAGGATGATCTCATCGCCCTCCACAAAGATCTCCAGCTTGGCATCGTTGTCCAGCTTCATGCTGGTGCGAAGCTCCTTGGGCAGGACGATACGGCCCAGGCCGTCAACGCCGCGGACGATTCCGGTACTCTTCATAGTTTTTTCTTCTCCTTTGTCATTTACACCTCAGACAGCCATTTCCCAATTTTCTCCCGGCCCTGATCTCTCCTTCAGAGCCTTCAAAGGAAAATTGTGCCATCTCTCCCACTCAGTATACAAAATTTCCAATCATTCGTCAATGATTGCGTGCAGTTTCGACAAAAAGATTTTTCTTTTGCTTCCAAACGCCCATTCTGCCAAATCTGCGGCCGATTCGTTGACAAAACAGCGCACAGCGATTAAACTAAAAGGTAGCTATCCGCAATTTTTTGCCTGTAAATATAAAGGAGCGTTTTTTATGCCGAGCAATAAAGTCCGCACCCGTTTTGCCCCCTCGCCCACCGGCTACATGCACGTTGGCAACCTGCGCACCGCGCTGTACACTTACCTGATGGCCAAGCACGAGGACGGCACCTTCATCCTGCGCATTGAGGACACCGACCAGGGCCGTTACGTTGAGGGCGCTGTGGATGTCATCTACAACACCCTGCGGGAGACCGGCCTGCTGTGGGACGAGGGCCCGGACATCGGCGGCCCTGTGGGCCCCTACGTTCAGAGTGAGCGGATGGGCATGTTCAAGCAGTATGCCGAGCAGCTGGTGGCAGAGGGCAAGGCCTACTACTGCTTCTGCACCGAGGAGCGGCTGGAGGCACTGCACGCCGAACAGCGCGCTAACGGTGAGATGACCCACTACGACGGCTGCTGCCGCGACCTGCCCGAGGAGGAGGTCAAGCAGCGTCTGGCCGCAGGTGTGCCCTATGTCATCCGCCAGAAGATCCCCAAGGAGGGCGTGACCGGCTTTGACGATGTGGTCTACGGCCACATCGAGGTCGAGAACAGCGAGATGGACGACCAGATCCTCATCAAGACCGACGGAATGCCCACCTACAACTTTGCCAACGTTGTGGACGACCACCTGATGGGCATCACCCATGTCATCCGCGGCAGCGAGTATCTGTCCTCCACCCCCAAGTACAACCTGCTGTATCAGGCCTTTGGCTGGGAGATCCCCACCTATATCCACTGCCCGCCCGTGATGAAGGACGCACAGAACAAGCTGTCCAAGCGCAACGGTGATGCCAGCTATCAGGATCTGGTGGCCAAGGGCTACCTGAGCGAGGCCGTGATGAACTACATCTGCCTGCTGGGCTGGAGCCCCAAGGGCGAATACGCCGAGCAGGAGATCTTCAGCCTGGAAGAGCTCATCAAGATCTGGAGCCCGGACGGCATCTCCAAGTCCCCCGCCATCTTCGACATCGAGAAGCTGCGCTGGTTCAACGCCGAGTACATCAAGGCCATGGGCGAGGAGGAGTTCACCGCCCACGCCATGCCCTATTATAGAGAGGTGTTCGGGGCGCAGGACAAGCCCTGGGAGGTGCTCTACTCCATCCTGCCGGCCCGCATCACCAAGTTCCAGGAGATTCCCGGCCTGCTCCACTTCTTGAAGGAGCTGCCCGACTACCCCGTGGACTTCTTCGTCAACAAAAAGAGCAAGGCCAACTTGGAAAACTCCCCCCAGATGCTCCAGGCGGCCATCCCCGTGCTGGAGGCTTTGCCCGACTGGAACGTCACCGCTATCCACGACAGCCTCATCGCCCTGGCCGGGGAGCTGGGCGTGAAGAACGGCACCCTGCTGTGGCCGGTGCGCATCGCCGCGGCGGGCAAGGCGGTCACCCCCGGCGGCGCGGTGGAGATCTGCCACATCCTGGGCCGCGAGGAGTGCCTGCGCCGCCTGAACCTGGGCCTGGACAAGCTGAAAGAGCACTAAACCGGCAACTTTTTCCCGCATAAAAT
>OMFY01000754.1_pt1 | contig 14177 bp, 10 predicted proteins | sample 1645701 | NCBI WGS metagenome assembly OMFY01 (sample SAMEA103958111, study PRJEB25191) | human gut metagenome | biome: human-associated habitat [ENVO:00009003]; feature: intestine environment [ENVO:2100002]; material: feces | place: Germany | collected 2013/2015
CGGCTAATAAAACGAGAATCTTTTTCATATAACTTACCCTTTTCTTTCGATTATACCATATCTTCTTCAATTTCTGCAATCGGCATAAATACCTTGACGCAGAAACCGCATTCTTCATTTGAATAAAGTCTTATTTCACCGTCCATTGCTTCAACCAGACCTTTTACAATAAACAATCCCAATCCGGTGCCGCGTGTTGTGCGCGTAGTGGAGTCATCAACCCTCGTAAATTTGTCAAATAAAGTTTTCAATTTTTCCCGCGGAATTACATCGTAATCATTTTTTACGCTTACCGCAAGCCTGTCATTTCTTATCTCATAATCAAGCGTAATCGGAGAGTCTTCTTTGGAATACTTTATTGCATTCTCAATAAGGTTAACAAAAACCTGCTCAATTCTGTCATTGTCAGCGAGTATCTCAATAGGACAATCCTTCAGGTTGTTTATAATCTCTTTGTTTGTATCGTTTTTTACAAGCATAATAGAATTTTCTATTACATTATTAATCATCCGAGACTTTGCAAGTGGTGGAGCTGGTTGATTACGTTGGGCATTAATGCTGTAATAGCCTTGTTTGTTGGCTATGGCATTGTGATGTCTAAATATGTAAATGGATACATTCATGATACCTTAATGTATCAGAGGGACGCTGATGGTAATATTATTTCTATACTCATTGGCGAGTCTAATTGTTGGGGATTTGGTATTGCAAATATGTTCGTTGCAATGATTGCCTTCGTTCTTTTAAGTTTTATGTTGAAATGGTGGAGTTCAAGCGCAAAGCATGTGCCTTTTTTGTAACTTTTTAATTAATGTTTTGTATGAACGGAAAATTATATATATTCGGTATAGGTGGCACAGGTTCTCGTGTCATTAAATCATTGGTTATGCTTGCCGCCTCAGGCGTAAAGATTGATGCCAGTGCAATTGTTCCAATCATTGTAGACCCAGATTTTGCAAATGCAGATGTTACAAGAACAATTGAGCAAATCAAGGCATATGTAGCAATTCGTAGCCAATTAGCATTTAATGATGCTACAAAAAATAGATTCTTTGAGGTCCCTATTGAAAATGTTGTGAATGATCATAGACTTGCCTTAAAGGATACTAAAAATAAGAAGTTTAGGGAATTTATTGAATTCAGCACTATGTCTAAGGAGAATAGAGCATTAGCATCTATGTTATTCTCTGAAGCAAATCTAGAGTCAGATATGGAAGTTGGATTCAAAGGAAATCCTAATATCGGAAGCGTCGTACTCAATCAGTTCACAGATTCTCAAGATTTTATAGATTTTGCAGATGCCTTCAAGCCTGGAGATAGAATTTTTATCATTAGTTCGATCTTCGGCGGAACAGGGGCAAGTGGATTCCCTTTACTACTGAAAAATCTCAGAGGATTAGATGCGAAGGTGTCTAATAACGATGCAATACAACATGCTCCAATAGGCGCTATTACCGTGCTGCCTTATTTTGCGGTTAAAACAGATGAGGAAAGCACAATTAACTCATCTACCTTTATAGGGAAAACTAAGGCTGCATTACAATATTATGAGCGCAATGTGAATGGCGACGAATCATCTGTGAATGTCCTTTATTATATTGGAGATGAAAGAACTAAACAATATGAGAATGAAGAAGGAGGAACAGAGCAACGTAACAACGCTCATATTGTTGAATTAGCAGCAGCAATGTCTATTGTAGACTTTGCAAGTATTCAGAATGATGATTCAATACTTGTTTGCGAAGAGAACTCGAACGGTAAAATTTATGCTCCGAATCCTGATTTTAGGGAGTTTGGTATTGAAAAGGATGTTCAAGAAGTTCTTTTCAGCAATCTCACTCAATCGACGAGGGACTATCTGTGTACACCTATGACACAGTTTGTGTTATTTGCTAAGTATGTGAATGAGCACTTGAGAGGCGCAACCTCTCTTCAATGGGCAAGAGATAATAAGTTTGATGATGCGTTCTTAAAATCCTCTTTCATTAATAATATTCAGAAATTCGTAAACTCTTACATTGAGTGGCTAGAAGAGATGTCTGATAATGATAGAGCATTTAAGCCATTCAAACTTTCTGTAAAATCTTCTGACTTGTATTCAATTGTAGATGGTGTAAAACCTGGATCTATTAAAGCTTTATGGGCATTCAATAAGTCAGGATATGATTTATTTGATGCGGCTCTTAATGAAGAGCACTCATCACTATCCAAGAACTTTACACTCCCACATAAGTTCACGGAGTTATTTTACAATGTTACAAAATTGTTAGTTGGTAAGAAATATAAGTTTTAAGTGATATGGCTAAGGTTTTAAGACTACATAAAGGAGCTGCCGACACAATCGGCAATTGGGACACTTCCGTAAAGATAGGAACTAAAGCGATTGACTCTATCGCAGATCCTATAGGTACAAATGATAAGCATGAAATTACATCAATTCCTTCTCCTTTCGCTAGAATGGATTTGGTGAAGCGCGCTTTTAAGATTGTTGCGGAAGGTTCGCTTGAAGGCAAGACAGCATACCATAAACTAGTATCTGACTGTCTAGATGTTGGCCAAATTTTCTTCAATATAGAGAAGTATCGTGATAAGATAGAAATCATCGTGTGGGATAAGAAGAATTGTTTGGCAGAGCTTTCTGATTCTGATTACGAAGAGCACACTCGTTTGGGTAAAACTTACAAAACATATCTAGAACAGGATTGTGATGAGTACAATTTTGATCAGATGGATTGTATATATCTGCTTAATTATATAGACCCGTCGGCACCAGGCGTAATGAATATCATTGGTGCTACTTCTCCTGCAACCATTTTCTTTACTTCTGCGAATGATTTGCAATATGTTGGAAAGAAAATAAAGTTCGGTAATGATTGCCCATTTGACACGGAGTATAAACCTCTTTACAAAAGGGATTTTGAGTATATAAAATATTGGTGGGGACTAAAGAAGAGCAGAAAAGATTTTGCAAGAGTGTTCCCCGAGGTTGATTTATATCTTGAGAAATGTTTCAGAATGCTGACTGATGAGCAACGAAATGAATTGCGTCAGAATATTGTTGACGAAACATATTATCGAGGCAATTATGATGATATACCTGTTGTTCCTACAGCTCAACAGTATGTTATGGTACTTGATGAGAAACTTCGCAGGAAACGCACAGTAACAAATATTTCGAGTGGATTTGAGATGAAAGTATCAGATTCGCTTAGAAATGGCAATGTGCCTCTTGCTTTGCCAGTAGAAATGTATACAGAGCCCACACATTATGTTGTCGCCAAATGGGATAAGAATACGTATGTTCCATATTACGATGCAAGACCTATTGATGACCGCACTTTACCGGATGATGGTTCAAAGTATCCATATGTTACAGTTGGAGACTTCTTAGAAGATACAATCGTTAAGGTTCCTTATAAGTTTAATTCAGAGGCTTTCTTTAATGGAAATGATGAAAATCCAGATTCAAAGTTCAGCTACATACTTCCGTTAAAGAGAACATACTTTAACTACTTCACAACCAAAGATCTTACGGAAAAAGTATGTGGAAAAAATCGTATTGAAGTTGTTCGTTTGAATGGTGAGGCTGTAAAGGTAGTATTACGCATCCCGATAAAAGATGGCGGATATATCCAGTATGAACGAATCTATTATAAAGATGGTAAGGCTGAGGCAACCGCCAACAAGGGTGCCATTATTGAGAAAGAGTTTACTCTTGGATTGTATCCTAGCATTAAGTATGCAGATGGTGTCAAACCATACTACAAAGTTGCATTCTTAGATCGTGATTCAGTAGATAATCCAGACAGTGCATATTCGTTATCATTCTATGATTACTCAAACAAAGAAGTGTCTGTTGAAGGTGTAGTTAGAAGAAATAGGAATGCAGACAATTCAAGATTTGATACGAGTTACATTGACTACATTACTTATGCACTAGAGTCTGAATATCAGTATATAACCTTATCTAATGATAATGAGAGTGGTATTCATGGTGTTATTATACCTAAATTTACAGCTCGCAATGGAAGTCACAAATTCCGTTTTGCTATAGATTTCGGTACAACAAATACGCATATTGAATATAGTGTTGATGGTTCAACTTCTTCTAATCCTTTTGATATTACAGAGAAGGATATGCAGATTCAAAAGTTGCACATCACAGATGACTATATGATCAATGATGTGTTCAACTCAGACTTTATTCCGGCAACAATTGGCGGAGAGAGTTTGTATGGATATCCAATGCGTACGGTTATATCTGAGAGTAACAATACAAACTGGGATAAGGCTGTTTTAGCAATGGCAAATGTTAACATCCCTTATACTTATGAAAAGAGTTTGTCATTGCCGTACAATGTATTACATACAGACTTGAAATGGTCAACAAATACTGAAGATAAAAAGAGAGCTTCAAAATATATTGAAAGTATTTTGTTGATGCTAAGAACAAAGGTACTTCTTAATAATGGAGATTTAAGTAAAACAGAAATCGTATGGTTCTATCCTGCAAGTATGACACAGAACCGCTTTAATAAATTTAAAGCTGAATGGGAAAATACTTTTGCAACTTTATTTGGTGCTCCTATTTCAAATATTATTGCAGCGTCAGAATCTGTTGCGCCATATTATTATCATAAAGCCAAGAAAGGTGCAACCTCTACTGTTGTATCTGTCGATATAGGTGGTGGTACTACAGATGTTTTGATAGTTGACAAGGGCGAACCAAAATACCTAACATCTTTCCGTTTTGCAGCTAATACGATTTTTGGAGACGGATACTCATACGATTCTGATTCAAACGGTTTCGTAAATAAGTATAAAGATATAATCACGAATCAGTTAGAGACCAACAATTTAAGAGGCCTAAAGGCCGTATTGAAGTCTGTACTTGATAAACGTGTATCAACTGATGTTATTGCGTTCTTGTTCTCATTGGCATCCAATAAAGAGATCAAAAAGGAAAAGGTGGAAATCAATTTTGCAAAGATGCTTGCAGATGATAACAGAGGTAAATATGTTGTAATATTGTTCTATGTAGCAATAGTATATCATATTGCAAAATTGATGAAAGCTAAAGGCTTTGATATGCCTCGTCATATGACTTTCAGTGGTAATGGTTCAAAAGTGCTTAACATTTTGAGCACCAATGACGCAACGCTAGTAAGACTTACTAAAATCATATTTGAGGAAATCTATGCTCAGTCTTATTCAATAGATGGACTAGATATTATCCGTCCTGCAAATTCAAAAGAGTCTACTTGTAAGGGAGGTATCATTTTAACTCCATTCCAATCTCAGGATTATGGGGAAATTAAAGACATGAAAACAATCCTTATTGGTACAGATAATGAGAAATTTGCAGATGTACACATGACTTATAATGATGTGACAGAAGCGGATTTGGATTCTGTTGTAGACGTAATTAAGGAATATATAGAATTTACCTTCAAACTTGATAAGAAATTCTCATTCTATGACAATTTCGATGTAGATCGTTCTATTATGAATAAAGTCAAGGACTTATGTTATAGAGATATTAGAACATATCTTGAGAATGGTCTAGCAATCAAGAAGAGTGAGATAGCACAAGATGGTGCAGATGACAATTTGGAAGAAACATTATTCTTCTACCCGTTAGTTGGTATTATCAACGCTGTAGTACGTAACATTTATCAAATGTAAAACAAATGAAGAAGATTATAATTTTATTGTCAGTAATAACGCTTGCTAGTTGCTCATTATTGCCTAATAATGGTGAAAATGATAATGAGGCCATAAAGAAGGATCAGCAAACTGCACAAGAAAATATTAGTCAATATACTGACCAGGAAATAGATCGTGCCAAGAAAGAAATTGACAATGCTGTAGCATCTGTGATTAATAGGGCAGACTCAACATTAACAAACCAATTCACTGCAGTTGAAAAGTCATTTAATGCAAAAGCAGAGGAAACAAAAAAGGAGTTGAGTGGAAAAATTTCAGGAATCGAGGATAATATAACGAAAGCTAAAGCAATTAGTTTTATAGGAATTGCTATTGGAATTTTGGGTATAGTTTTGGCGTTTTTTGCATATAGAAAAAGGCCTAGAACAAATGTAAATAGAGTAAAAGACATAATTACAGAGGAAATCAATACAAACGACTATATCCGTAATGAGATTCGCAGAATCGCAGGAGGACAAAGTTCGTCTTATCGACCGCAAACCAGTGCCCCGTCTCAGGCAACAATTGATCGAGCTATAGAAGCATATTTGGCAAGTAAAAAATTTAAGGATATTTTACAGCAATATATTGCATTAGCAACAGCTCCTACTCAAAGTGTGGCAGAAAATATAAAGATGGAGCCGGCTACTACAGCTAAACCTGTATATCAAATTTATGCAAAAGAGTCTAATTCAATGATTCTTTCAAGCATCCAAGATACATATCAAAAAGGAAAGTCAATTTATAGACTTACTATGTCAGAAGCTAACGCATATACAGCCGAGGTAAGTATATGTATTGAGCAAGAGGAAGTAAAACAACGTATCCTAAAATTTGATAGTCAGTATCTCGAACCTATTTGTTCTGTTACTCGCTCATCAAATGATCCCACTCAGGTACTCATTAAGACAACAGGAACTGCAGAACGTATCGGAGAAGAGTGGAAAGTCATTAAACCTATAACAGTTGAAATAAAGTAAACAATGGAACTTCATTATATTCTAGTGGTTCTTGTAATTATAGCAATTATAGTTGCACAGATATACATATACAGGAACACTAAAAAGAAGATAGCGACCTATAAATCAATATTCCCCAATAGTACATCATCGTACTCTATCGTTGAGAAAGAAATTCAGACAGAGAGTTGTAGCGATGATGATGATGTCTATGTTGAAGATATTGATACCATAAGTGTTTCTCAGTTAAATATCAATACAGATAATGAAACACTTAAGGAGATTAGGGACGCCTTGAATATGTACCTTCAAAAAAACAGAGGAGCAGCGAGCGATTTTTATTTAATGAAGGATGTCGTAGAGCGTTACTGTGATGCAGAGGAAGAAGAAATCAATATACAACAGCCGATACCGCTATACCTCGGTTTGATGGGCACAATGGTCGGTATCATTGTCGGTATTGGCTTTATTGCCGTAAGTGGAGGTTTGTCAAGCGAATCACTTATGGACAACATCACCTCATTGATGACTTGTGTCGCAATTGCTATGGCCGCAAGTTTAGTGGGTATTTGCTGTACAACTCTAATTTCTTGGTCAGCTAAAAGTGCTACATCCAAGGTAGAAGCTGATAAGAACAGATTCTACTCGTGGTTACAGACAGAGTTGTTACCTGTTCTGTCTGGAAATGCAGTAAATGCTTTGTATCTATTACAACAAAATCTTATGACCTTCAATCAAACTTTCCAATCAAATATTGAGGGTTTGGATGGTGCCTTGTCTAAAGTTGAAGAGTCGTCTAGGGAACAAATAGAGTTGATTACTCTAATCAAGGATATTGACATTAAACGCGTAGCACAGGCAAATGTTACAGTTCTCAAAGAACTTAAAGAATGTACTGGTGAAATAGCTGTGTTTAATAAGTATTTGCACAGCGTCTCAGGATATTTGCATTCCGTAAATGAATTGAATAGCAACATTAATGAGCATCTTAATCGAACAGCCGCCATTGAGAACATGGGTGCATTCTTTGAAAGAGAGATCAATCAGGTTGCCGCTCGCGAACAGTATATCAACGAGGTTGTTGCAAAAGTAGACGACACGTTGCGTAAGACATTTGAGAAACTTGCTGAAAGTACAAGAGAAAGCGTAACTCAATTGCGTAACAACTCTGTTTCAGAGTTCGATGCACTGCTCAAGCATTATTCAGAGCAAAAGGAAGAGTTTGCAAGAATGCTTCAAGAGCAAAGAGAAGAGTTTGCTGCTAGAAATGCTGAAACTACTGAGTTGATGAAAGAGATTCGTAATCTTGCCGATATAAAGGCAGTTATGGGACAGCTCGTTGAGTCAACGAAGGGTCAGACAGCAATACTTGAGAGATTGGTTAGTAGCCTTAAAAACCAGAATAATGGTGGAAGAAGAGAAGGTTTCCCCATCGAAAGTGCAGTGCAACATGTGTCCGCTCCAGTATTCCCTAAGAGCATAACTTATATGGTTGCAACTATAACTTTGCTTGCTTTTATGGCGTTTGGCTTATATGTATATAACTCTTTTATTGCAGAACCAAGGATTGAGGTTGTTGGCGTTTCTAATGAGCCTCAACAAACTATAGTTCCAACATCTACGCAGGTAGAGCCAAATATCAGTAATGACCAAACTGTTAATGTAGATTCCTTAGAGTCGACTCAAAGTGCAACACAGGAGCAATAGATATGGCAAAGGAAAGCAAATCATTCTTTTGGGCTAGTTACGCAGACCTTATGACAAGTCTATTCTTTGTTATGCTAACACTATTTATAGTTGTTATCATAGCATTGAATAATGCTCGTATTGATGCGATTGAGCAGACCGCTGAGCTGCAAGCGAAAATTGACAAAGCGGATGAGATAAACAATGCAACTCGAGAACTCGATACACAGCATTCGCAATACTTCCAATACTTCCCTGAATTCAAAAAGCACAAACTTGCAGTAACTGTGAATTTTAGAAGTGGAAGTGCAGATATGAATAGTCTTCCATCAAGTACAAAAGAAGATTTAAGAACGACAGGTAAGATCCTACAAGATTTTATTATTAAAACGACACAAAGTAACCCTCATATCCAGTATCTCCTTATTATTGAAGGACAAGCATCGAAAGATGGATATGCTTATAATTACGAGTTAAGCTATCAAAGAGCATTATCTCTTAAAAAATTTTGGGAAGATAACGGGTTGAATTTTAATGATAAAAATTGTGAAGTACTAATTTGTGGTAGTGGTGATGGACGTTTAAGTGGCACAGGACTTATGAGAGAATCAAAGGAAGTACTTAACCAGCGATTCCTTATACATATTCTTCCTAAACCCGGAAAAATTGGTGATTAATAAATGGGAAAAGATAAACGAACGCACTTTTGGGCAAGTTATGCAGATCTAATGACTAGTTTATTTTTCTTGATGGTTGTATTGTTCATCATATCAATCGTTGAGTTAAAACAAATTGATGCGACACCTCTTGAAGTGAAAGAATTAAAAGCAGAAAGAGACAGTTTATTGAACCTCAACTCTCGTATGGTACTTCGTCAAAAACAATATAGTGAAGAGTTGGATAGTATGCGATATCTTGCCAATGCAACACAAGCCCATATTGATAAGATAAATGAAATTAACGATGCTACCAAAAATCTCGACCAAAACTATTTTGTATACGACTCAATTAATAAAAAACACAAACTGAATTTTGTTGTACGTTTTAAAATTGATGATGATCAAATATATAACATTCCTAAAGTTGAGCGAGAAAAATTATTGTCTGTTGGTCAAGAGTTAGTAAGATTCATTCATAGTGCCGCTGAAAACACGCCGGAGGTTCAGTATCTTCTCGTGATTGAAGGTCAGGCATCAAAAGATGGAATAGATAAAATGGATTATAACTATGATTTAAGTTATCGCCGAGCAAGAAATCTTAAAAAGTTTTGGGATAATAACAATATCCATTTTGATAGAGATAATTGTGAAGTACTAATCAGTGGTAGTGGAGATGGAAGGCTCAGCGGCACAGGACTAATGAGGGAACTCGAAGAAAAAGCAAATCAAAGATTTTTGATTCATATTTTACCCAAACCAGGACAAATCCAATAATATATGAAACAAATACTATATATACTGCTCATACTACTGTTATCTGTAGGTTGCGCTCAAAAACCAGCAGCTCCTAAGGGTAATAATAACTATCCTGTTTCTAGTCCATCTTCTCGACCAGGTTCATTCTCTAATAATGGTCGCCCACCACTACCACATCAACAAAAAGGAACTTCTCAGACAAATAAAACTTCAGATGTCGGTAATACTACAAATGGTAGAGTTTTGTCTCCAAGTGAGATCTTTGAAAAACTATCATCTGCTGTATTTAAGATTCATACATCTACTGGGTATCAGGGATTCCAAGGTTCTGGCTTCTTCATATCTAGTAATGGTGTTGCAGTAAGTAATTACCATGTTTTTCAAGGTACCGCTGTTGGCTATGAAAACATAATACTTTCTGATGGAAGTACTTATAAGGTAACGGAAGTTTACCATAAGAGTCAGGACAACGACTTTATAATATTCAAGGTTGGAGTTAGCAGAAAAGTAAATTACATTAAGATTGCAAACAATACACCAAAAGTAGGAGAAAAAATATATACTATTGGAAGCCCTAGAGGATTAGATAACACATTTTCTTCTGGTGAAATATCTCAGATAAGAGAGAATGGAAAAATTCTACAAATTAGCGCTCCAATAGACCACGGAAGTAGTGGCGGCGTATTGTTAAATTCAAAAGGAGAAGCCGTCGGTATTACTTCTGGAGGAATAGATGATTCTGGTGCCAATCTTAACTATGCCTGGAATATACAACTTATAAAATCATATATCCCATAGACTATATTTATATGTAAAATGAATATGAAAAGGTTTCTTATTTGGATTCTTTTATAAGGTTGTCTGTTGTCAACAACAGAGTGCTTAACTCAAAAGTTTCAAGTTAAAGTAGTAGAAATTTCTGATGGTTTTGTTGGCCTAAATAGAGATAACTTGCAAATAAAATTTGGGATTTGGGGCATAGATGCTCCAGAAAAAGAAACAGGCTTTTGGGACAAAAACCAAGGATTATTTGTAAGTCCTTATTTTTTGGGGAAAATATTATTGTTGATGTTCAAAACAAGATGGTTGGAGTAGATATATCGCTTATGTTTATACTCTAGAGAATAAGGATGTCGCCCTTGAAATGTTGAATGCAGGAATGGCGTGGCACTATACAAAATATGACCAGTCCGAGAAATATCATAATGCAGAAATAAAAGCAAGGAATAATAAAGTGGGGCTTTGGGTATATCCACGACGAATTGCACAATGGGATTTTAGATAGTAATAGTATTTGGTACACTTAGAACGCTATTTCATACATTATCAAGAACATGGCTTTGCCATATGGATAAACCTGCATATTTTTGTTTGGAAGAACAATCGAATGAAAAAAACAATTGGTCATATCAACCTCTATTGATTTAGTTCGTATAGTACCAGATTAAATCGTCTACATCGCATCAGACGGAAACTATTCTACGCTTGTACAAACCGATAACGAGGTACGTATGTTATCATACCAATTGGGATAGATTGAGAAAATGATCTCACACCAACTCGGTAGTAAGGTTGGTAAATGTGTGAATGCTACTATTATTTTATTAGTGTAAAAAACAACTATACAATTTTAATAGCTAATTGACGATTTATATTCGGGTTAAATTCGTATCTTTGCAAAATAAATAAGGTGTTCTTTTCAATAATGCAAAATAAGACAGATAAGGGAACTTTTCTTGTTTCTAAGTCGTTACCTATCACAAATTAAAATTCTGTAAATCGTTTGTCTTCAGCGAGAAATAAAGTTATCTATGTCTCAAACAGTGAAAGGTCACTTTCTTGTTCTTGATGCCAGCGGCTAAGGCCCAGCCTTTTAATACCTGACATATAATCGTGAGGCTAGGTAGATGGAATATCAAGCCGACCCTGTCATTGTCATTCTCCCTTGCGGGAAGGTATTTTATCGCTTCCTCGGACAATGGGAGATAAATAGCCTCTTTCGTCTTTCTTTGTATGATCTGTAAACGGAATTTATCATTTCCTTCTTTTTGCATATCTTCCCATCTAAGAGCGGTCAAGTCGCTGATCCGGAGTCCGCAGAAACAGCAGAACAGAAAAGCCTTTTTTACCTCTGGGCATGCGCAATCTGTCTGGATTAACCTCTTTAGTTCCTCTAGGGTCAAATAAGTACGCAGGCTGGTAGGTTTGTGAGGTTTTTCGTCTGTATCCAGCGAACCACAAGGATTCGAGAGGATCAGTCCTTTTTTGACCGCCTTATTGAGTGTGACATTCAGGAGCCGGTAATAACCGTGAATCGTGAAGTCGCTTTTGAGGTAGGGTTGTTTACGCAAGTGAGCGATGAAACCTTTCACGAAACCGGTATCTATGTCTTTAAGCAAGCATTGCGGCATATAGTCTCTAAGATGATTGGCCAGACTTCTTAATCGTAGGGAATAGGCTTTGTCGCCATGCGCGGATTTATCGGTGGACAATTCCGAGAGGAATTCTAAAAGTGTTTTTTTCCCGAGCCCGTTTATCATACGGACACCATAAATCTCGTTCTGAAGATCAATGATCCGTTGTGCCTTGATACTATTGGCTAATCGCAAAGTGATCCGGTTCTTATCACGGTCTTCAGGGAAACGTTCCGGGGTGAGGTAGAGCTTGAGGAACTCATAATACCTCTTTCCTTTGTAATAGATGTCCAGATATATGGACTGGTTTGCGTTCGACAGTTTCTTGAACCGGAGCTTTACGGGCTCTTTCGCTTTCATCTCATTCTTTTTTCTTGCCATGATTTTGCTGAATTTAAGTGATTATGTATATTTGTTACTAGGATGATCCGAGTACCACCCCGGTAGCATAAAATACACGGATTGAGCCTTTTTCTATAGGTGAAAGTTGCAAAAGGTAGGGAAACCTATCACTTTTATGAAATTGATACATTTGTCTCTTATTATAGAGAGTTCTGCCTATCAGCGCCACGATATATCCTTCTTATTTTTGTCACATATTAATGTGAGAACAAAAAATATTATACTATGAGATTCAAGAAATACATTCTTTTATCGTTGGTGCTATGCGGATTTGCCGCTTGTTCCGATGATAATGAAATAGAAATTCCAAAGGCTCCTGTCTTGGAGAAAGCTCAACTAGCTTTGGCTATCAAGAGTGAGGAGGGGGCGGTTACGAAGACCGGAGAAACTACTCCAACGGATGCGGACGTGAATACGCTAACGGTTGGGGTGTTTGGAGTTGATGGATGGAGTGTGATATATACAAAAGATGCTACTCCTAATCCTGATGGGACAAAGGATGTCGGTCCGCAAGACGTGTATGCGGGTGATGCTCAGGTGGTGGTTGTGGCGAACGCTGCCCCGGCTATCCAAGCTGAATTGGCAAAGGCAAAGGATATAGATGGTTTTATTGGAACAACAATCAATTTGGCTGATGAGACCTTAACAAAAGGCTTGACGATGAGTAGTAAAGTGTTTACCGTAACGCTAATTGCCAATACCATCAATTATATCGGTTATGCTGAGAATATTGGTGATATAACGATAAATGAGACTTTAGGTAAGGAAATTTGTGGGGGAGGCCCCGTTTCTTTGGTTCGTAATGTCGCTTCGATCGCTTTAAAAAAAGTAGAGACAAGCAATCCGGAAAACGCAAATTATAAAAGTGTATCCTTCCTTTTAAAGGAGGTCTTTATCGCTAGCGCTAAAGGTGTTTCAAGTGTGGCTTCTAAAGAAGAGTGGGGAGCGATAGAGAAAATAATTGATTTTACAGATCCGGCTCTTGGATATTTAAAATATATGGTTGGTCGAGAGTTTTCAGGGAATATTGACGAAGGTTCTTACAAGAAAGGGACTCAGTCGTTAAAAGAGATGTTAGTTCAAGAAAATACAACAAGTGATGAGGCTTTGAATCATGAATTTTATGTTTACGAGAATATAAAAGGTGAAGTTAATGCAGGTGAATCTAATGTTAATCCGGCTTATGCAAACCACACCCTATTGCTCGTAAAGGGTGATTATACTTATCTCCCGCAAGGTGCGAAAGAATCTATTACGAAAGAGAATTGTTATTACGCGATTCCTGTCGGAGAAGAAGTGACGATTGATGGCACGGAAAAAAAGAGTAAGTTTTACGTCCAACGTAACTACAAATACGAGATCTCTTTAACGATTATCGGCCCCGGTTCCGAGATCCCATACGACCCGATGATCTCCACCAATGTGAGCGCATCCGTGAAAGTGGAGCCATGGAACGTGAAGACTATCCATGAGGAAGTAGAATAAAGCAATATAGGGTAAAATAATTGATAAGAAAAAATTAGGATTATGAAACAATATGGCGTTAGTGTTTTTGTACACATTGTATTATTAGTATTGTTTGCTATAGCTTGTTA
>OMFY01000756.1_pt1 | contig 14146 bp, 9 predicted proteins | sample 1645701 | NCBI WGS metagenome assembly OMFY01 (sample SAMEA103958111, study PRJEB25191) | human gut metagenome | biome: human-associated habitat [ENVO:00009003]; feature: intestine environment [ENVO:2100002]; material: feces | place: Germany | collected 2013/2015
TCCTGCTGAACCGCTCTTCCGATCTCAAGTTTGGTGATTAATTCCGCCATGATAGTGTTGGCTGCCACCACATTCCATGCCCACGGTGTCCGCGTGGAGGCGCTCGAAGAAGCCGGCCACATGCTGACTCCGTTGTTGGGCGGAGCGGCCACTACCATCTTTGCCCTGGCTCTGCTGTTGGCCGGCCTGGCCAGTACCGTCACCAGCGGCATGGCGGCCGGCAGTATTTTTGCCGGTCTCTACCAGGAGCCGTATGATGCTTCCGACGCTCATTCGCGTGCAGGCGTGTTGCTTTCTATCGGGCTGGCCTTTCTGGTCGTGCTGGTGGTGGGCGATCCCTTCCGCGGGCTGCTCATTTCGCAGGCCGTGCTGAGTCTGCAGCTCCCCTTCACGGTGTTCCTGCAGGTGGGGCTCACCTCTTCGCGCCGTGTCATGGGGCCTTATGCCAACAGTCGCTTCACCACGGTGCTGCTCTATGCCATGGCCGCCGCCGTGAGCCTGCTCAATGTCTTTTTGCTGGTGGAACTGGTGCTTTGAAGCCGGGTGGCGTGTTTTTTCGGAAATAACCGCAGCCCGATAGGCCCTGCGTCTGTAAGAAAACGTAACTTTGCAGTAAAATAACAAAAGGAAACGGAAAATATATGACAGAAAATAAAATCAGCTTGGCAGACATGCACACCGGACAGGATTGTGTAGTGGTGAGTGTGCACGGACATGGCGGTTTTGTCCACCGTGTGCGCGAGCTGGGCTTTGTGCGTGGCGAAAAGGTTCATGTGGTGCGTAACGCGCCTTTGCGTGACCCTATTGAGTATGAAGTCATGAGCAATCACGTTTCGCTCCGGCGGGCCGAGGCGGCACTGATTGAGGTGGTTCGGCTGGAGGATTACCAGGGCGAGGACGCCGTGAGCCGACGTACTTTTATCGAGGAAATGAACCGTAAGATCTGCGAGCAGAGCCATACGTTTCGCGTGGCACTGGTGGGCAACCCGAACTGCGGCAAGACCTCTTTCTTCAATCATGCCACCGGTTTGCGCGAACAGGTAGGCAATTACAGTGGTGTAACCGTAGACTCCAAGACGGGCGTGTTCCACCACAAGGGATATACCATTGAGATGGTCGACCTGCCGGGCACTTATTCCATTACGGAATACACTCCCGAGGAGCGCTATGTGCGCTCGTATCTGACCGAGCATCAGCCTGACGTTATCCTGAACATTGTGGATGCTTCCAACATGGAGCGTAACCTCTATCTGACCACACAGTTGATTGACCGCAACCAACCCATGGTGATGGGGCTGAACATGTATGACGAGCTGGAAAAGAGCGGCTCTACGCTCGATCTGCAGCAGTTGAGCCGCCTGCTGGGTTTCCCCATTGTGCCTACCGTGGCGCTCACGGGCAAGGGCATTGACAACCTGCTTGACCGCCTGATTGACGTGTTCGAGCAGAAGCAGGGCATCAGCCGGCACGTTCATATTTACTATGGCGACTCCATTGAGCGCGCCATATCCGACATCAAGAGCAAATTGCCTACCGATGGCGACGTTCCTCAGAAACAGGCGCCGCGCTACATTGCCCTGAACCTGCTGGAAAACAGTCAGGACGTGCGCCAGATGCTCAAGGACTTGCCCCAGCTGCCGCAGCTGGAGGAGCGGGCTGCTTACTGGCGTCAGCAGCTGGAGCGTGAGTTTTCCGAGCCTATTGACCAGATTATGGCCGAGTCGCGCTATGCCTTTGTGCGCGGCGCGCTGGAAGAAACTTTCAAGCCCGGTAAGGAAAAGATAAACCACAAGGCCTATGTGCTCGACCGCTGGCTCACCAACCGCTGGCTGGGCCTGCCGCTGCTGGCCCTGTTCCTGTGGGTCATGTTTCAGACTACGTTCACGCTGGGCGCCTATCCGCAGGATTGGATTGACCTGGGCTTTACGTGGCTGGGCCATGAGCTGGGCCAGCTGCTGCCCGAGGGTATGCTGCGCGATTTGATTGTTGACGGCGCCATTGCCGGAGTGGGCAGCGTCATTGTGTTTCTGCCGCAAATCGTGCTGCTCTTCTTCTTCATCTCCCTGCTGGAGGATACGGGCTACATGGCCCGCGCGGCCTTTATCATGGACCGCATCATGCACCGCATGGGCCTGCATGGCAAGTCGTTCATTCCGTATCTCATCGGATTTGGTTGCGGCGTGCCGGCCATTATGGCTACGCGTACCCTGGCCAACCGTCGCGACCGCATCATTACCATGCTTACCGTGCCCTTCATGTCGTGTTCGGCGCGCCTGCCGGTGTACCTGTTGTTTGTGTCGGCCTTCTTCAGCCGCCATCAGGGTCTCATTCTGCTCAGTATTTACGCCGTCGGCATCGTGGTGGCCATTCTGACCGCCCTGTTGCTGAGCAAGACGTGCTTTGCCAAGGAAGAGGCGCCCTTTGTCATGGAGCTGCCGCCCTACCGTATGCCCACGCTGCGCAACATTCTGGTACATATGTGGGAAAAGGCCGTGTTCTACCTGAAGAAGATGGGAACCGTCATTCTGGTGGGTTCTGTCATTGTTTGGGCTTTGGGCTATTTTCCGCATCATACTGACGCCACCCGTGCCTACGACCGGCAGATGGAGCAGGTGAGTGCCAACGCCTCCCTTACGCCTGCCCAGAAGCAGGATATGCTCAGTCAGCTGAGCGTAAAGCAGCAGGCCGTGCAGGCCGAGGGGTCGTACATCGGACGCATCGGCCATTTCATTGAGCCGGCCGTGGCTCCCCTGGGCTTTAACTGGCAGATGGGCGTGAGTCTGCTCACGGGACTGGCTGCCAAGGAAATCATTGTGTCGTCAATGGGTGTGCTCTATCAGGTGGGTGCCGGTGCCGACGAAAACAGCGACAAGCTCATCACAGCCCTGCAGGAGCAGAAACGGCCCGACGGTGCGGCCGTGTTTACGCCGCTTGTAGCCTATGCCTTCATGATATTCGTGTTGCTCTACTATCCCTGCATAGCCGCGCTTACGGCGCTGCGCAAGGAGGCCGGAAGCGGCTGGATGTGGTTCTGCGTAGGCTATACGCTGCTGGTGGCCTGGATAGGAGCCTTTCTGGTTTACCATGTGGGCAGCCTGTTTGTGGGATGAGTCTGACTGGATACGTATTACTTGAAAAAACAAAGGAAACATGATGTGGCAGGATATTATTGCAATCGGTATTGTTGCGGCCTGTGTGGTGGCTGCCGTGGTCTATGCGGTGCGCCGGCTGCGCGGCCGCGGGGGGTGCAGCTGCTCCGGTCGCGGCGGTGGTTGCGCGGGATGTAATCAGGGCGGCTGCCCGTCGGCGGGCGGCTGCAGCGGTTGTCACAAATCGTGACGGTTGCGGCACGTACGGAAATACAGGCGTTCCGGCAGGGTGGGGCCCGTGTGGCTTTCTCTGCCGGAACGCTGTTTTTTTTTCATCCATGCAGGGGCGAATACAGATCGTGGCGGGACTTTGTGAGAAGAAAGGTGCCGCTCTTTTCCATTCAGGTCCGACCTTGTTCCTGCAAAGTTCCGTCTTGTTCGTTCCCCGAATGAAGGGGCTTTTACGGGGGCGCATGAATCGGGCTTAGAATGAGACACATCACACGGCAGGTCGTGCTCAGGTTCTGATTTTTCCGGCATTTTAAGGCTCAAGGCGGGGCGTTCTGTTAAAAAAACAAGAAAAATCAGTTTTATTATATATTTTTCAAATTACCCCCCCCGATTACGTATATTTTAGTATATTTGCCGCAGTTGTTGTATTCAAACCTTAGAATCTACTAACCTTTAAACCTCTATATGAAAATATGAAAAATACTTGCTTCCGCTTTGCCGTAGTCAGCATTTTGCTGCTTTGGTCGGCCGCTACGGCCGTGGCCCAGACGTTTGCCGTCAGGGGCGAAGTGTATGACACCGAGAGCCGCACGGCGCTGCCCCTTTTCCCCGTGCAGCTGCTGGCAGCCGACTCCTCCCTCTATGCCATTGGCGCTACCGACTCGCTGGGGCGCTTCAGTCTGGCTGTCGATTCGGCCGGTGCCTACAAGTTGCGGGTGACGAGTGTCGGGTTCAGCCGTTACGAAAAAATCGTCAGCCTGACAGCCGCCAAGCCGCTGGCCAACGTGGGCCGCGTGGGGGTGAAGATTACCGACATCAATCTGGGCGAGGCCCTCGTAACCGGCAAGGCCAGCAATCTGACCATACTGAAGGATACGTTTGTGTACAGCTCCAAGGCCATGCAGCTTGACCCCGGCGTAACGCTCAGCGCCATGATTTCGCAAATGCCGGGCGTGAGCATGGATGAGGACGGCAACCTGGTGTGGCAGGGAAAGGTGGTAGAGAGCCTGCTGGTGGACGGCAAGCGATTTTTTGGCGGCGACATCAAGACGGCGCTGCAGAACCTGCCGGCCGAGGTGATTGAGAAACTCAAGTTCTACGACAAAAAGAGCGACCTGACCGAGCGCACCGGCGTGGACGACGGTGAGCGTACCACGGTGATGGACGTGGTGGTGAAGGACGAGTACCGCGGACACTGGACGGGCAACCTCGTCGCCGGCGGAGGCTATCAGGACAAGTGGACGGGCCGCCTGTTCCTGGCCAATCTTTCGAAGCGGTTGCAGGTGGGTGTGGCAGGCTCGGCCAACAACCTGAACGGCGACCTGAAGGCCGACGCCAACGGCAACTGGACGAGCAGCGGTTACCGTTCGGGCTGGAGCACCTTTTACAACACCAGCGTCAACATAGGCTGGACCAACAAGGACGAAAAGAGTGCCACCGGCTATCAGGAGCTGAACGCCAACTTCAGTTTTAACCATACCGATACGGATTTGCGCAACTATACGCGTCAGGAGAACATCCTTCCCGGGGCGGCTTCGGTGTGGTGGTATCAGCGGAAGCGGAATCTGAGTGTTTCCGAAACCTTGACCGGTTCCCTCTCGTACTCCGTCAACCTGAGCAAGACCACTTTCCTGACGCTGAACGGAAGCATCGACAATTCACGCAGCGACAGCGACACCGACTTGCGCTCGGCCACGTTCAATGCCAATCCCGCCCTGCATTTTGCCGACAACGACGCCCTGGCGCATGTTTTCGGGCCCAACCTGACGGACGACGTGCGAAGCCTGCTGGTGAATACGCTCAACAAGCCGCAGCATTCCTACCTGACCGGACGGAGTTATTCGGCCAGCGCCAATCTGTCGCAGAAGTTGGGTAAGGGCGACATGCTCAATCTCAGCCTGTCGTGGAATCGCTACAAGGGCGATGGCCAGCAGTTCAATTTTTACGACATGACCTACTACACCGGCCAGACCGAGCGCCATGAGCCGCAGCGGCAGTATATCCCCCAGAACAACTGTAGCGACACGTACAGCCTGAGGGCCAGCTATAACAAGAAAGTGGCCGAAAAGGCGTGGTTCTATCTCGCGTATGGCTTGACGTACTATTATTCGGACGCCATTCAGGAGTACTGGAACCTGGAACTTCTGCCCGGTTGGGAAAGTCTGGACCGCTATGCGCTGACCGCCCTGCCTGAAGACTACGGCAGCATGGCCGCCCTGCTGCTCGATAACAACAGTAATTACAGTCTCTTTCACAAATGGACACACAGCGGCTCTATGGGCTTTAACGGCAACTGGGAAAAATGGGAAACCAGTGTCCGTGCCTACATCAACTATCTGCACAACAGTCTGGACTACGAGCGCCATGAGGTGGTGGATACGGCGGTAACCGTGCGCGAACCGGACTACGGCTTCAACGGCTGGGTGAAGTACAAGTTCAACAACCGTACCTCGCTCTTCTTTTTCTGCAGCGCCTCCACCTCGTCGCCCGACATCAGTACGCGCCTGAATTATGTGGACACGTCTACCCCCGAAAGTACCGTTATAGCCAATACCCACCTGAAGGACAGCTGGCGGGGGGCCAGCAGCATGAACTTCAACACCTTTTTGGAAAAGCAGCAGCTCAGTCTGTGGGCTTCGGCCTACTACAACATCTGGCGGAACAACATTGGGCGCATCATGCGCTATAACGAGGATACGGGATACTACATCTATCAGAATGTCAACATGGACGGCCGTTTCAACGTGGGCGGTTCGGCCGGAATGTCCATGGTGCTCGACCGCGAAAAGGTGTGGACCCTGAATTACGGCGTCAACAGCAACAATTTTACCGACCAGACTTATCTGGCCACCTCGCAGCAAGAGCCGGAGCTCAATACCCAGCGTAAGTATAGTCTGGGCCAGAATGTCGGCCTGACCTACCGCAAGGGCAAGCTGTTTGCTTCGCTGACCGGCTCGTTCTCCAAAACGTGGAACCGCAACGCCATGCAGCCTGAGAGCAACGAGAACCCCATTCTGTTTACCTACGACCTGACGGTGTCGTACACCACGCCGTGGGACATGATTATCAGCACCAACTTCGGGCAATGGAGCCGCCGGCGTCACCTCGACCATTATCTCAACACCGACCAGCTGCTCTGGAACGCCAGCATCTCGCAGAAGTTCCTCAAGAAAAAGAACCTGACCGTCAAGCTGGAGGCTGTGGACATCCTGAATAGCCGCGAAAATATTTACAACTACAATTCCGCCATAGCCGTGGGTATGACCGAGATGAACGGTTTCCAGCGCTACGTGGTGGGTCATCTGATTTACACCTTTAATCTGGGAAAAAACAAGTAGCTTTCTTTTCCTCCCGCTCCCTTCCTGCTTACGGGAGCGGTTCCGGCCGGGCCGGCTGCTGCGTTCTGACAATTTGTCGGCGTGGCGGCCGGTCCGGCTGTTGTATGATAAGCCGGTAGTTACAAAGTGTAATTATTTTGTAATAAATGTGTAACTGTTTCGACAGAAAATCTTGCGTCCTTTGCACCAGTAAAATAAAAAGGTAAAAAGGAAATTACATGAAAAGAACGCTTTTATTGATGGCTGGCTCCTGCCTGGCTGCCCAACTGATGGCCGGCGAGCTGATAGGTGTCGTCAAAGACAAGAAGACGGGCGAAGTGCTCATCGGTTCTACTGTTCAGGTGAAGGAATTGCCCAACGTGGCCACTACGTCGGGACTTGACGGAAGTTTTGTGCTCAAAGGAATTGAAAACCGTTCCAAGGTAACGCTGATTTGCCGCTACTTGGGTTATGCCTCACGGGAGGTCGTGGTTTCTACGACCGAGTCGGTACCGGCCGTCATAGAGTTGGAATCGAAAGGCGTTGACCTGGGTGCCGTTACCGTAAGCGCCCACCGCCGTCAGGACACCGATTTGAGTGCCCGCCAGCTTGAAATGAAATCGTTGGGCGTCATGAATGTAATGAGCGCACAGTCCATCCGTCTTTCGCCGGATATTGACGTGGCTGGAGTAATTCAGCGCATGTCGGGAGTGGTGATGGACGAGGGTAGTGCCGGCGAGGGCAAGTACGCCGTGTTGCGCGGCATGGACAAGCGCTACAACTACTCGCTGGTAAACGGCGTTAAGATTGCCAGCCCCGACAACAAGGAGCGTTACGTGCCGCTCGACCTTTTTCCCAGTGAACTGATGGACCGCCTGGAGGTCACCAAGTCGCTTACCCCCGACATGGAGGGCGATGCTACCGGTGGTGTTATCAATATGGTGATGAAGGATGCCCCCACCACGCTGCGCATTCAGGCTGATGCCGCCGTAGGTTACAACTCCATTTATTTTAACCGCGATTTGGCTTCGGTGGGCAACAACATCACCATGACGGCACCGCGCGAGGCTCATGGGGCTGACTACAAGGCTTCGATGAGCGACTTTTCGAAAGCCACCTCGCAGCTGTCGTATGCCCGCCCGCTGCCCGACCTTTGGCTGAGCCTGTCCGGCGGACGCCGCTTCCTGGACGACCGTCTGGGCCTGATGCTGGCCGGCAGTTATCAGAACATGAACCGTGCCACCAACAGCCTGTTCTATACCGACGCCATGAGTCAGGTGCAGAGCACGGTGCACGTTACCGACCAGCGCAAGCGTGAATATTCCGAGCAGTTGCAGCAGTGGGGCGCTCATGCCAAACTCGACTTCGTACCGGCTTACGGACACAAGATTGAGTGGTACAACGCCTACATCGGCAGTCGCTCCGACCAGGTGCGCGAAATGACCATAACCGACCTTTCGCTCGATTACAACCCCGAGCTGGGCAACTATACCAAAACCTATCAGACCCGTGCCCGCCGCACGCTGCAGGGCATTTTCAGCTCTACCCTCAAGGGTACGCACCAGCTGGGCGACAACTGGGATCTCGATTGGGCCGGCGTATATGGTCATGCCACCGGCAAGCGTCCGGACAATACCTATATCAATTTGGAAAGCGACGTTCATAGTAATATAGAGAAAGTTACGGCAGACAATGCTGAGCGCCGCTGGGAGCACAACACCGACCGCGACTGGACCGGCATCATTAATCTGAAGTGGCACACCCGTGCCGCCGGCGGACTCTGGGAAGCCAAGGTGGGCGGACTCTACCGCAACAAACGCCGTGAAAACCGCTATGTTTCTTATTCTTTCGTGCCGGCTACTGCCACCCGTCCCGTTCAGGGCGTGGATTTCAACACCCTCGACGAAATCAACTGGAAGGTAGATGCCGTGCAGGGCAGCGTAAATGCCCTGAACTACGATGCAGGTGAGGACATCGGCGCTGCCTACGTGATGGGCCGCTTTGAAAACAGTCGCTGGAACGTGACGGCCGGTGTACGTGCCGAGCATACCGACCAGCAGTACACCATGCTTTACCCGCCTGCCGACGAGGACCCGCACGGAGAGCAGCGTTACTGGGACATCCTGCCTTCACTTCATCTGAAATACACGCTGCGCAAAGGCATGTTTGCCCGTGCTTCTTATTTCCGCTCCATCAACCGTCCGGGATTCTTTGAAATCGTGCCGTACACCATCATTGAGGAGGACTACACCGAGTATGGTAACAAGGATTTGAAGCATGCCGTGATTGACAACGTTGATTTGCGATGGGAGTGGATGCCCAATCATACGGACCAGCTGATGGCCGGCTTCTTCTACAAGCATATCCAGAACCCGATTGAGAGTGCTTACTATTCAAAGAACAGCCGTCAGTTCGGCTACGGACCGGCTAACCTGGGCGATGCCGACAACTGGGGATTTGAGCTGGACTTTACCAAATACTTCCGCTCTTTTGGCGTGAAGGCCAATTATACCTATACGCATTCCTCCATTACTACACCCAAGACGGTGTATGGCCGCGATGCTTCCGGAAAGTTGACCCGCACCGAAGTTCAGCAAACCCGTACGCTGGTGGGTCAGGCACCGCATGTAGCCAACCTTTCGCTGCTTTACCGCGGCGCCAACAACGGCTGGGAAGGCCAGCTGACCGGTTCGTACATCAGCGAGCGTCTGACTACGGCTTCACATTATTATAATTCCGACTATTACGACGCTCCCCGCTTTACGCTGGGATGCTCAGTCGAGAAAAAATGGAATAACTTCTCCGTATTCTTCAAGGGTTCCAACCTGCTGAATTCCGTCAAGAAGGTTTACATCAAGACCCACAACGATGCAAACGACGGTTTCGAGGGACAGAATATGGATGGAAAGACCCTCATCAAGCGCGATACAAGCGGTATAGAACTTATGCTGGGCGTGCACTATAATCTTTAGTACATATTTATATAATTAGGATATATAACCATTCAATTTCAAACTATTAATTTCAACTTTATGAAAAAAATGTTCTGGCCCATTTTGGCCTTAGTTTTGGGAACTGCAGCCTTGTCTGCCTGCTCAAGTACAGAAGACACCGTCGGCGATGGTGGCGACGGCAGCGGTAACGATTCAACTCTGGTGCCTTCCGATGACAAATATCCTGCCGATGCCATTGTATGGCATGAGGACAGCACCGTTGTCCTGACCGACCATCTGGTGATTCCTGAAGGCAAGTCGCTCTACATCGAACCGGGTGTAAAGGTTGTAGCTTCTGACAGTACCATTAAACCTGAAATTGTAGTGTTGGGTAATCTTTATTCTATGGGAACGGCAGAGAAACCCGTTACCTTTACGATTGCCGATAATTTGAAGACCGACCGCTTCTGCCGCAACTGGGGTGGTATCATCTGCGGTTTTGACTGTAAGGAACTTTATCTGGATCATACCATTATGGAATATTGCGGTGCCCGCACCACGGAAAATTCTCCTTCGTTCCAGCACCAGCTCTTCAAGACCGAAACGGGTGAAGGCGTACCGGCCGTACACTTCTGCAACCCCGACGGCAGCATGATTATTACCAACTGTACCTTCCGCAACAATGCCGAGGATCAGATTTACATCACCGGCGGTAAGAGCATCGTAGCCAACAACCGTTTCATCACCAGCGGATACGACGGCGGTGAGGCCATCAACTACAAGAGCGACTGTCTGGCCGACATTGCCTACAACCTCATTTACGATGCCAATACCAACGGCTTTAAACTTTCCAATTCCGGATTTACGGCTTTGCAGTCTGACCTGAATGTGTACAACAACACCATTGTCAACTCCGGATGGCGTCGTCCCAGCAAGAAGGGTGGCAGCATCTGGCTGGAATCCAACATCCTCGTAAACCTCTGCAACAACCTCATCTACGACTGCCGCTGGGGTATTAAGGAAAGTACGGAAGAGGGTGAAGGTGCCGACCCCAACTGCGTGATTACGCCCAACTATTATTTTGCCTCTACCGCAGCCGGTGTGGAGCAGATGACTCCGAATACCGACCTGGGCATCCTTTCAGGAGCTGACGACATCCGCAGCCTGCAGCCCGGACAGAACAATCCGCTCTTTGTTAACTTTACGCAGCAGAGCAACATCAATATCAATGTGGGCGGTAATGCCGACGGTGCTCCCGTAGCTTTCAATGACAGTTGGGACTTCCACCTTCAGGCCGGCTCTCCTGCACTGACCGGAGGTACGACCAACGTGCCGCGTCACTTCGGCAGCCAGGGCATCACGATCAGTGGTCTGCAAGGCATCCTTTCCAATAATGTATTTACCTCACCTGCTCCTTCAACCTACTTTGGTGCTTTTGGCACCAAGTAGGCCTGTGCAGGCAAGTATGGCCGTCACGGCCTGATTATATTCATCAATAATAAAAAAACAAAAAACAGAAAATGAACCCAATACGTTCGTTAAAGGCATTCCTGCTGTGGCCAGTGCTGACTGTAGCTGTTGCTACGGCACAAACAGCTCCACAACCCGAATTGCCTCACGTACCCGAAGGCGCAACCACCTGCATCGTGGCCAACGATCTGGGACGTAACGGATATTATGAACAAAAGTCCATTGCTGAGCTGATGGGTAGCCTGGCCGAGCAGACGGATATTGAGTTTGTAGTGGCTCCGGGCGACGTACACCACTTTGAGGGCGTACGCAGTACAACCGACCCGCTCTGGCTGACCAATTACGAGTTGATTTATTCTCATCCGGATTTGATGATTCCCTGGTATCCGGTTTTGGGCAACCATGAATATCGCGGCAATACACAGGCCGTAATCGATTATAGCCAGGTGAGTGCCCGCTGGCGGATGCCGGCACGTTATTATGCCCGTACCGTTGAGGCCGGTGACGCTGAAGCACTGCTTCTTTTCATCGACACGGCGCCGCTCATCACCCGTTATGCCGAAAACAGCGAAAAATATCCCGATGCAGGCCGTCAGGACACGCAGGCCCAGCTCCGCTGGATTGAGCAGCAGCTCAGTTCGCATCCTGAGGCACGTTGGAAAATTGTGTTCGGCCATCATCCTCTTTATGCCGACACCGACAAAAAGGAGTCCGAACGCACCGACCTTCAGCGTCAGCTGGAGCCGTTGTTCAACAAATATGGCGTTGATTTCTACATCTGCGGACATATCCATAACTTCCAGCACGTGCAGCCCAAGGGCTCCAAGGTTGACTACCTGGTCAACTCTTCCGGTTCGCTGGCCCGCAGCGTGAAACCCGTAGCCGGCACCCGTTTCTGTTCAGATGAAGCCGGATTTACGGTTCTTTCCATGGCTCAGGATACGGTAAGTGTCAGTTTGATGAATGGAAAGGGCAAAATCATTTACCATTACGACCGTACTCAAAAGCCTGTAAAAACTAAAAAATAAGCAGCACTTACGGGCAACCGCTCCATAGCGGCGTGGTAAAAGATAAAAGAACGTAGAAAATACTGTTGAGTCCTGTAAATAGGAGCGAAGCAGGGGCCGGCACGGGTGCGTGCCACGCGGCCCCTGCTTTTTTTGTGTTCCGGTAAAAATCTTTCTATTCTTCCTAAATGATAATAAAATTTAAAATTAAAATGATTACAGAAATAAAATAGTAATAAGTTTTGGTTGTATAAAAACAATACTTTATCTTTGCATCGTGAAAAGGAAATTCATAACCATTCAGTAACCATAGAAAAAACATCATACATCCATGAAACCGACACAGCAGTCATACGAACAACTTACGCTCCACGGAGTTAAGCCGTCAGTACAGCGCTTGGCGGTTATGGAGTATCTGTTGACTCACCGTACGCATCCTACGGTTGACGAAATCTATCGTGCTCTGGTGAGCAAGATTCCGACCCTCTCAAAAGCTACGGTTTACAATACCCTGAAGCTTTTTGTCAGTCACGGGTTGTCGCGGATGCTGACCATTGACGAGCACAATGCCTGTTTCGACGCCGACATGTCGCCTCACGCGCACTTTTTCTGTACGTCGTGCAGTCATGTTCTTGATTTGCCCATGCCGGTAACTGACACGAACAGTCTGCTTGGAGCAGCAGCCGGATATCGGGTGGACGGGGTCGACCTTTATTACCGCGGGCTGTGTCCGTCCTGTGTCAAGCGCCAGGCTGAAGAATCTGCCTGATACGTCACGGCCGATGCCAGCCGGCATAAATGAATGAAGAATTAAAAGAATTGAGAAATAAAAACGGAATTAAAAACCCTAAAAAACAAACGGAATTATGAAAAAGAAATTTATTTGCACCGTATGCGGCTATGTACATGAAGGCGAAAGCGCACCTGAAAAGTGCCCTCAGTGTGGAGTTCCCGCTTCTAAGTTCAAGGAACTCAAGGAAGAGAGCCTGGAATTTGTAGCTACTCACGAACTGGGCGTGGCTCAGGGTTGCCCCGAAGAGATTATGCAGGGCTTGAAGGAACACTTCAACGGCGAGTGCACAGAGGTAGGTATGTATCTGGCCATGAGCCGTCAGGCCGACCGCGAAGGCTATCCCGAAATTGCCGAGGCTTTCAAGCGCTATGCATGGGAAGAGGCTGAGCATGCTGCCAAGTTCTGCGAACTGATTGGCGAAGTGGTATGGGATACCAAGACCAACCTTGAGAAACGCATGATGGCTGAAAGCGGTGCTTGCGAGGACAAAACCCGCATCGCCCGTCTGGCTAAGGAGCACAACCTCGACGCTATCCACGACACCGTACACGAAATGGCACGTGACGAGGCTCGCCACGGTCGCGGATTCGAAGGCTTGTTCAACCGCTATTTCAAGAAATAATCCATCCATTAACTGAAGGCATGACGCCGCTGCGTTGTGCCGGGGATAAAAACCAACGCTGCCCCGCGCCGGTAAACAGGAAGGCTCTTCCGTTCGTTTTACTGACGCGGGGCAGTGGCGTGTTGTCGGGAGTCCGGGCCTTGGCGTGATGGTGGAGGGGGATATGCGGCTTCCGGTCAGAAACAGGCCGCATACGATGGCTTTTTGCGGGAAAAAGGTGGCTTCCTGAAATAACAGGGTCGGACTTTGGCGGTACAGGGTCGGACCTTGTTTTTCCGCTTTGTCCGGCGTGATTCATAATCGGCGCGGGTGTTTGCGTGCAGTGACTCTCTTTTCGTAAGCCTGCGGGGTGAGCGGATGTGTGTTGCCGCTTCGCGTCTTTTGGCGCTGGCACCGGCTGGGAGCCCGACAGTAGTCCGGCCGGGCGTGGGGAGTGACTGATTTTTTTTGATGGACGGCAGGTGCAGCCGTATGGCGGCTTGCAGGTCGCTTTTTGCAGTCGGAACAGTCCGGCTTTTATGCCGGCATTCTGTGGTGCATTCCCGTCTTTTCAGAGTCGGTTTTCCACCTGTTTATCCCCAACTTTTAAACCACTTTTTCCATATTGGAAAATATTTATAATGAGTTTATTATATATTTTATCCACATAGGTGTTGAAAACTTTTTTTCGTGAATTTTTTGTGT
>OMFY01000757.1_pt1 | contig 14139 bp, 10 predicted proteins | sample 1645701 | NCBI WGS metagenome assembly OMFY01 (sample SAMEA103958111, study PRJEB25191) | human gut metagenome | biome: human-associated habitat [ENVO:00009003]; feature: intestine environment [ENVO:2100002]; material: feces | place: Germany | collected 2013/2015
CCTGCACATGCTCTGACATTACGGTACCGACGCCAACAGTCAGAGCATGTGCAGGAACATTTTCCGGTTTACCGCCAAAAAAGCGTGAATTTGCCACACGGGTATCCGTTGTCAAAGTCTTCATACGAGTACGGCTCGTAAGAGAAGATCCCGGCTCATTAAAGGCAATGTGTCCATCAGGTCCGATTCCACCAATGAACAAGTCTATACCACCGACTTCCTGAATCATTTGCTCATAGTGTGCGCATTCAGCCTCCAGATCTTCTGCATTTCCATTAAGAATATGGATATTTTCTTTAGGACAGTCAATGTGGTTAAACAAATTATTTGCCATAAAAGAATGATAGCTCTCGGGATGGCTCTCGGGCAAATTTACATATTCGTCCATATTGAAAGTCAACACGTGCTTGAAACTCACACGTCCTTCTTTATTTGCCTTCACCAAAGCCTGATACATTCCAATAGGAGAAGAACCGGTAGGCAAGCCTAAAACAAAAGGTTTTTCAGCTGTAGGATTAGCCGCATTAATTTTTTCTACGACATAATTGGCAGCCCACTGGGAAAGTTTTTCATAATCAGGTTCAATAATTACTCTCATAATCTAATATTTCTGTTTTTATTATGTGAAACTCAAGTATCGCAAAGTTAACGATTAAACAGCAGGCGGCCAAACTTTTCCAAAACATTTGTATTCAAGCTCTGATTTTTATTATATTTCATACAAAATCCCAACAATCAACGCCCTGCGAACTTCTGATTCCTTGCCTCCTAAGAGATTTATAAATAGAAAAAACTTTAAAAAGTTTTGAGTGAGAGACGAAATATCGTAATTTTGTAGCGTTTCCATCATAAATAAATTCATATATGAAAAGCCCTATAAAAATAGCATGCCTATTACCTTTTATTCCCTTAACCATGCAGGCATCACAAAAACCCAACATAATTTTTATTTTGTGTGATGATATGGGATATGGTGACTTGGCTTGTTATGGACAAAAATACATTTCTACCCCCAATATAGACCGACTCGCCCAAGAAGGTATGCGCTTTACCCAAGCATACGCCGGGAGCCCTGTGTCCGCACCTTCACGTGCCTCATTAATGACCGGCCAACATAGCGGACACACGGCAGTAAGAGGAAATCGCGAATACTGGAGCGGGCAAATACAATATGGCAAGAATACAGAATATGCCATAACAGGCCAGCAGCCATATGATCCGGATCACATAATTCTTCCAGAAATCATGAAAGCGAATGGATACACAACCGGCATGTTTGGCAAATGGGCTGGAGGATATGAAGGGTCCGTTTCAACTCCCGACAAACGAGGTGTTGACGAATATTATGGTTACATCTGTCAATATCAGGCCCATTTGTATTTTCCCAATTTTTTAAACGAATACAATAGAAATCAGGGTGACACAGCAGTAAGAAGAGTGGTTCTTGACCAGAACATACAACACGAAATGTATGGTGACGACTACAAAAACCGCAAACAATATTCTGCTGAACTAATACACCAAAAAGCCATGAATTGGATTGATAAGCAACAAAAAAATCGTCCCTTCTTTGGCTTATTTACATATACACTTCCTCATGCAGAACTGGTACAGCCAGACGATTCTATTTTACAGCATTACATTAACAAATTCAAAAACGACAAGAATTTTGCAGGAAGCAAAGGTTCCAGATATAATCCGACATTACACGTTCATGCACAATTTGCAGCAATGATTACACGCTTGGACATGTATGTAGGTCAAATTATGGAAAAACTCAAAGAAAAAGGATTAGATAAAAATACCATTGTAATATTTGCTTCTGATAATGGGCCACACGAGGAAGGTGGTGCCGATCCGTATTTTTTTGGACGTGACGGAAAACTGCGAGGCCTAAAACGCCAATGCTACGAAGGAGGAATCCGAATTCCATTTATTGTACGTTGGCCAGGCGTCGTAAAAGCAGGTTCTGTTAACGATCACCAACTTGCATTCTACGACGTGATGCCAACTTTTTGTGATATCATCGGCGTAAAGAACTATGTAAAAAAATACACCAACGACAAGAAGAATAAGGACGGAGAAACAGACTATTTTGATGGTTTGTCATTCTATCCGACACTGCGTGGAAAACGCCAGAAGGAGCATGCTCATTTATATTGGGAATTTTCTGAAACAGATCAAATTGCTGTACGTAAAGGAAATTGGAAGCTATTAGTAAAAAACGGTAAGCCCATGCTTTTTAATCTGGAAAATGATCTACATGAAGACCACGATATAGCCTCTGAAAATCCGGAAACAGTAAAAGAACTTGTTGACATAATAAAGCAAGAACATACTGAAAATCCCTATTATCGAATAACACTTCCCCAATAAAAACTCTTTAAATAATTTAGGTATGAAAAAAACTACATTTTTTTCGTCTGCGGTCTTGTTGACGCTCTTACAAGGTGCCACATTACCATTAATGGCACAAGACCAACAAGTTACGCTGAGGACGACAAAAGCAGTAGGGTCAGAAATGACATTCAAAGTCAATGACCCCAACGTAACTGTCGACTGGGGAGACGGCAATTTAGTTAAGGCCCAATCCACAGAAGTTACAGGCACTGTAAAAGGTGAGAATATTGTTATCTATGGTAACAATACTTGGAGCATGATTGACTGCTCGAACTGCGAATTAAGCGTGCTGTCAATAACCATGGCTCCCAACATGCAAACTCTGATCTGCCGAAACAATAGTTTGGAAGGTATCAGTCTCATTAAAAGTGAAAAATTGCAGGATCTTGACTGTTCTTACAACAACATCAAGTCACTTTCTCTATTAACTTGCACAAGCCTTGAGCGTTTGAACGCAAGTAACAATGCACTAAGTGGACCACTTAGCATCAGCTCACTGAAAAATCTGCAATATATCAATGTGGCCAATAACGCGCTTACTTCAGTATCTGTATCTGGAAGCAGCAATCTTGACATGCTTAATTGCAGCAACAATCAAATCAGCAGTCTCGACCTGAGCAAAGCCACGAAACTTACCAGTCTGGTTTGCCACAATAATAAAATCAGTTCAATCAATTTTAGCAGTACACAAGGTGTTCCGGCATTGGTTGACATTGTTTGTGACAACAACCAACTGAAGACATTGAATTTACAAAATTCATCCGTCATTTCCAACATCAGTTGTACGAATAACCAATTAACTCAAGTTGTTTTGGCATCAAAGCCTGACGAGAAGCCATATTCTTATTTGTGTTCAAACAACTATTTATCATTGAAATCGTTTTCAACCTCATACGGCCCCACGGGTGAAAACCTTCAGTTCATGCCGCAAAATGAATACGATATCTCCAGCTATACACTCTACGATTCTAATGCCGGAAATTATGTGCTTTCACAAAACTCAGCAGAAGGTGCAACAACAATGGCCATGTCTGAAGAGCGTAAAGATGCTGATGGTAGCTTCTACAATAAAATAGGATTTTATGCCGTTGAAAACGGAGAAACTACCGAATTGGTAAAAGGTACGGACTATAAAGAGTCCGGAAACGGAAACTACACGTTCCTAAAAGAATTTACCCATGTATACGGAAAAATAACCAACTCACGTGTAGATAATGTGTACGTTCAAACAACGCCGTTTACCGTTGTAAAGGAAATGATTACCGGTATCACGAACGTTGAAGAAAACAATGGTTTGGTTGTAAACACAGCTGACGGTTGCATTGTTATCAGCAGTACAAAAGCTACTCCCGTTAAGATATATGCAGTTGACGGACGTTTGGTTTGGAAAGGAGTTGCATCCTCTACGCCACAATCAATCAGCTTAAATAAAGGCGTATACATCGTAGGTAAACAAAAAGTTTCTTTATAAAAAGAAGTTCTTAAACTGCACCTTTTTATAACCTGAAAAAGAACAAAAAATGAAAAATAAAACTTTTCTTCTAACAACTTGCATAGGACTCACCTCGTTGTTGTCCTACACCCCCGTGCAGGCTCAATCATTGCCCTCTACGAGTGTGCAAATGATTGTTACTCCACATAATCAAACTATTGATTATCGTGACCGCACATTATGTTTTGACATCCCAGCCAATGTGGAATATACCACGTCTTCCGACGCATCATGGCTAACCGTGCGCCAAGGCAGTGATGGTACGGTTTATCTTCACGCCGATATGAACGAAGATTATTCGAACCGAACTGCAAACGTCACTTTCACATCAACTAAGGATGCGAACCTTAAAAAGACCCTCACCATTACACAAGGTTCATGCAACGCTGCAGAAATGCTAACTGACCGGTCACGAATTTATCCAAGTTCAGCCAGCGATAACACGCACCAAAGCGGAGAAGACATTTCAAAAACATATGACAACAACACCAGCACGTTATTCCACTCTCAATACTCACCCAATATATTTAAGGTAAGTGAGACGAATCCGGCTGTTCTTACATATAACTTTGAAGATGTCAACTCTATTTCATCTATAACCTATGTTCCCCGTACTGACGGAACAAACGGAAACTTCGGCCAAGTAAAAGTATCATACAAATTAAAAGGTGATACAGATTACAAGGAACTGGGTGAATATAACTTTGGATTCAAGACCAGTAGTTCTACCATACATTTGGAAAATAATCCTCTCATCAACCCTGAATCAATCAAATTCGAGGTTATGAGCGGTTCAGGCGACTACGCAAGTTGTGCCGAAATGGAATTCCGCGATAACACACAATCCCTGGAAGCACAATTCAATATGTTTGCCGATGATATCTGTAGCACGCTAAGACCCGATGTTGATGCGGCAACAATTGATACCATTCCGAACCCATTCATCAAAATGTTGGCCAAGAACATTTATGAAAATACCTATAACACCAATTATCGTATAGCTGAATACCCCTGCCACCTGTCGCCGCAGACGCAGTCTGAGCAGTGGAACGCCCCGGGCAAGCTCTACGATCAGCTATCGGGCGTTACGGGCATCAGTTTCAAGGCACATACCACGCAGGCTGTAGCCGTGAGCGGCATACCCGAAGGCATGAACGTACAGTTGAAAGTCGTGGCATGGTACGTAGGCCGCGTGGGCCAGAATTTTGACGGCGGCAATCCGAACACCTCGACCTACACCCTGTTCAACGGCGTCAACATCATTAATTATGACTATGACTGGGATGGACTGGCATACATCTGCTACTACTCCACCGACGATCCGGCCAATCACCCCGACATCAAGGTGCACTTTATGAACGGCCAGGTTAACGGTTACCTCTCGCCCGACAAAACCAATGAGGAGATGCATGAAATGTGCGTCAATGCCCCCAACAGCCACATGGACCTCGTGGGCTCAAAAGTGCACTCCGTATGGACTTCGGAAGGCCTCTCCAAATACTGCAAGGCCAGCGATGGCACCTCACTGGGCTACATTCAGTACATGAACCTGCTCGACTCACTGGTAGCGTGGGAACATGACTTGATCGGCCTCACCAAATACAACCGCCTGCCTGACAACCGCACCATGTCCTACGTTAACTATACGTATTACATGTTCCAAGGCGGCATGGGCGTATCGTTCCATGTTGACGTAGAACCGATTGTACTAAACTGCTATCAACTCATGTATGGCGGTCCTGACAATGGATTTGACAAAATTTGGGGCCTGAGCCATGAATGGGGACACCAGCATCAAATGGCACCGTGGTTCAACTGGGCCGGTCAGGGCGAATGTACCAACAATATGAATTCCTGCTACAACACCCTGCACATGGGTTATAAGGGAAGCGATGCCTCACGCATTTCCAACAAATGGACTGACGCCTACAACCGCTTCATCGGCCAGAGCACCACTGATAGCGAGGGCGAAACGGCCACAGCGCGCCAACTCGCCTACACCAGCATCAGTGACTTCTCATGGTGCCCGGAAATTCAGGACAGTATCCGCGCCCAGCAGGAACGTTATCAGAATGCTGCCGGAAACTACTGCTACCCCGATATGGCCACCGATCCGGACCATGCCCTCTCTATTTCCGAAGCCAATGTAGAGGAGCAGCTTGCCCCGTTCTTCATGCTCTACTGCTACTTCTCCAACCCGGAGAATGAAAACGGGCAGACCGTTGACTACCAGCAGGACATATACGAAAGCCTGCGGCAGATTACGAACGAAAACGGCTCTACCGTTGAACCGGAATACGCAAACGGCGTGGCCAGCCCCAAAACAGCCTACGACAAATATGAGCTGCTGGCACTGGCACAGAATGGCAACATTAACGATGCCTACACTCTTTTTGCCGAGCGCTACCCGGAATCCGTATGGAACACGCACCAATACATCAACGCAAACATGACCTATACGCAAAACAGCATCCCCTTCCTGCTGAACTACATCCGCAAGGCCTCGAAAATCAGTGGTTACAACCTCTTTGATTTCTTTGACCGCTTCGGATTCCTGCGTACGGTTGCCATGACCCTCGATGACTATGGCCACAAGAGTTTTGTGCTCACCAAACAGATGAAAGATGAGTTCAAGGCCGACATGGAGGCTCTCGGCCTGAAGGAAATGACGGATGAGATGATCGAAAGAATCTCTCACACCAACATCCCGGAGTTTGAAACACCAAATATCCCCAACACGCCGACTCCCAAGCAATAAATAAGGATATGCAGTAGCATAATGCTACGTAGAAAATAAAAAGAGCAGCTGGCCTGAAATAAGCCAACTGCTCTTTTTTTAATAGGAGCTATATCTCCCCAAATATACTGACGAACGCTGATAAAGTAATAAAAATACCTCTCCCCACCCCAAGCACAATCATACGAACAATCTTTCTCCCCCTATACAAAAACATCTACAGCTTCGTTATAAAATCAGAGAATCACGTCGTGCAAAATAACTCCGTACAAAATCAAAACCAGCCGGCACAAAAAAATAAAAAAGCGGGAGGAAAAGTTATAAAAGTCCACTCTAAACAAAAACAGGACCTTAATTGTATCGTTACAAGAAAAACATCAAAACACGAACAAAAACCTTTTCCATTATTCCCACAAAACAAGATCAATAACTTTTCCACGAATCCCAAAGACGCAACGATACCATAGCCTCCGCTTAAATCTGAACACACTACCAAGAACCTCTGTTGAAATCAAAATTCCTTTTTTATAGAATAAGCACAAGAATAAATACACATACGTTTATCGACCTATCTCCTAGATATAGATTTTATTCTCTCAAAATCCGACAATAAAAGATTCGGAAATCGCTTCACAAAAAGCCCGAGCGATTCAATATCCAGAAATCCGTCACTAGCGTATTCTGCTGCATACGCTGTAAAAAAACATAACCGCATAAAAAAACAATCTCCAACAGAACCGTGTTTTACTACGGCTGTTGGAGATTGTTTCAAAAGAAATATCCGAATGTATTATTTATTCTTCGATTTAGGATCAGAAAGTTCTACGGTAAAACTCTTGTTCAAACCACTCTGCGTTTTGGCTCGAATCCATAATACTCGTTCATTGCTCATATTGGCATCCTTTACGGCTGTTTCAAAATCCTCCTGCGTACGCATCTGCTTGTCATTGACTTGCATAATAATGATTCCCTTACTGATACCGGCATCCTGCATCTTTCCGTTGCGTATGGCTGTTACCAGCAAACCGTAATCCAAGTTCAGCTGCTGTTTCTCTTCCGTATTCAAGGGACGAAGAGCTACGCCCAACTCTGCCACATCCACATTTTCCAAAGCAGACGTGGTACCCTGAGCATTTTTCAGCGTCACGGTTTTGGTGTGTTTGTTTTTGTCACGCAAATAAGTAATCGTTACCTTGTCACCAGGATTATGGTTAACCATCAATTCCTGCAACTTCGCCATCGTTTCGATAGTCTGTCCGTCAACAGCAATAATAACATCACCCTCTTCCAATCCTGCATCGGCGGCAGCTCCGTCTGAACTTACTTCACTTACATAAACTCCCGTTACGGTACCCAGATCTACCTGTTTGCCCTTCGCCTTTTGTGCATCAATGTAAATGTCAACGTCCTGTCCTAGGATACCCAACAATGCACGCTGAACGGTTCCGAATTGTTTCAAATCAGACACGACTTTATTCATAATAGCCGTAGGAATGGCAAATCCATATCCGGCATACGATCCGGTCTGTGAATAAATCATGGCATTAATTCCCACCAACTCTCCCTGAGCATTAACCAATGCTCCGCCAGAATTTCCCGGGTTGATAGCAGCATCGGTTTGTATAAAGGATTCAATACCGCCTCCGCCGGCGCCTAAATTACGTGCCTTGGCACTGACAATGCCAGCAGTAACGGTTGAAGTAAGGTTGAACGGATTACCTACGGCCAATACCCATTCGCCAACTTTCAGTTCGTCTGAATCACCGACCTTAATAGCCGGCAAATTCTTAGCCTCTATTTTAATCAAAGCCAAATCGGTTGTCGGATCGGTTCCAATAATGCGAGCCTTGAATTCGCGATTGTCATTCAACTTTACGTCCAACTGGTCAGCGCCATTAACTACGTGATTATTGGTCACGATATAACCGTCGTCTGACAAGATTACGCCCGAACCAGAAGATACACGAGGCTGTGTCTTATATTGAGGCTGCTGGCTGCGTGAATCAGGCATTCCGAAAAAGTCACCGAAAAAGTCCTCAAAAGGATTAAAACCTCGCTGAATGGACTGTACCTTTTCATTTTGAACAACCTTAATATAAACTACAGAATTAACACTCTTTTCTGCAGCTACGGTCAAATCCACAGGTTGGCCTACTACTGCTGCGGCCTGACAATCTGACGCCGCATTCACTCCTAAACAAAGAGCCAACACGAAAGTACTAATGACTTGCTTATTCATCTTTCTATCTTTTAATTTTAATCTTCTTATCTTTTTTCATCCGCAAATGTAATACGGAACAGGCGTTTCACAAAAAAACAAGAATGTAAAAAAACTTGCTACAAGTTATTTTTAGTAAAGACGCAATACAGATTAACAGCAATTTATATTCATACCGGATTTTTTGCCTGAATCAATAGAGCATGAATAAAAACGACGAAACCATTCCGGCCTTACTACTGAAACATCTACAAAAAAAACGATCCGAAGCATGTATGAATAAGCTTCAGACCGTTCTTTGATAAATTTATAACTTCAGCCATCAACAAGATGCCCGATTAACTAGTCTTTTATTTTCCAACGTCCATCAACCACTTACCGTCAGTTTTTACCATCTTCTGTTCATCGGTCTGTTCAAGGCCGTTTCCATATACCACTTTAAACTTCACTACAGCGGTTTTTCCATCAGATGCAATATCTTCCGAAAGAATTTCGACGCTTTTTATGCCCCCTTTTTTCTCCATGTCCTTAGCACCTTTCTCCTTCAAAAGCGAAGCATACCCTTCACGTACGGTTTGTTGCTGATCAGGTTCGGTATTTGAAAGATCAATACCTTCGGCAAACTTTTCATAATCACCTTTCTGCATGGCTACAACATACTCTTTCAATGCATCACCAGGACCTCCACCCGAACAGGACGACATCACAAACATGGCAGCAGCCATAACAAACAAACAAAATAGCTTTTTCATCATTACAAAATTTTAGGTTAATAAATAGGTTTTTCTTACATTCTCGTTTGTTTCAAAAATAATAAATAGTTTTCAACTTACGGTTATCCATTAAATCCGAAGGCAACAAATAAGTTCCACTCATTCCCGGTACACTCACCGTACTGAGTCGTCCCTCCGAAAGATCTATCCCAATCTTGCGATATGCAAATTCGACCAGTTCTGTACAATACATCTCCGTTGTATCAGACAAATCATACTGATGGTCGAACAACGTACCACGCTCAGCCATAACTTGTGCGACTGCTGCAGCCCGACAAGCCGAATCACGTTCCAGCCCATCTACTCGCATCACCAAACCATGTGCAGCTCGTTCAGGGGCATAAAAACGAAAAACGGATTCAACTTTCACCCGGTCGACATCTCCCTTAAAATCGGGCTCTCCAGGAACTGCATGTATCACACACCACTCCCCTTCAATATTCTTTAGGATACCGACATGAGAATAAGTTCCTTTTCCGTCGACAACCAGCACAGCGCGGCTCATCATTCCTAATCCTCGGCGAAAAGCCAAGTCGCCATCCCGAAATTCCGCTACCGGCAAAGAGGGTAAATCTGCTTTCGATCTATTGTTACATGACAGAAATATGCACAAAGTCAATAATTGTAATAAGATGTAAGACAAGTTCTTCATCAATTACAAATATAATTATTTCTGCATTACGAGCAAAGAAAAATGTCCTGAAAATCTATTTATTGTATACAAAAAGTCCACACATTAGTCTTCACTATAAAAATGACTTCATGAAAACGCTACTTACTTTTATTCTTAAACAATGGTTCCAGATTTCATCATTTCGGTTGTAGAACGCCGTGGCTTTTGAGTTACATCCAAGAAAAAATCCTTTGCTTTCAGATTCTTTGTAAAAGTCTGCACTTTTTGTCGACCCATAAATTGACTAAAAAAATCTTCGGCCGGCAAAGCATAATAAAATGATATCTGGAACGTCAAATCCGGCAATTTACATTTTCCTTCACGATCAACAGCTACCATATACTGTGCTACTACTGCTGAATAATAAATTTTATTTCCTCTACGTACTCGAAAAGTTGCCCCATCATTTCCTCGCCGCACCAAATGCATTGTCCCGTGCTTTACTTTTAAATCCTTCTCTGAAGGATAAATCACTTTATTAAAAGGCAGGTCAGAAAACAACTGATAAGAAACCAGACAACTGTCTCCCACATACAATGTTTTAGAAGCGGAACTTACCTCCATCCAACAGTCTACCTTTAAAGTTTCTCCAGCCTTTCCTGATACAGAAAAACCGCAAAACAATAATAAGATACAAAAGAACAAACGAATTCTCTCTCTCATAAAATATGTCATCGCAAAAGATCTTCTCTACAACAATAATATTAAGCCAAATGTTCACACTCTTCAAGCCATGCTTCTGAAGTTGCATCAGACGGCATGCGCCAATCGCCACGAGGACTCAACGAGCAACTACCCACCTTGGGCCCATCAGGAAGACAGCTACGTTTAAATTGCTGTGCAAAGAAACGCCTGCAAAATATTGTCAGCCATTTTTTGATAATACTTTCATCATAAACTTTGGCACGTTTATCATGACCATTAAAAGCCCGCGTCGCCAAATAAAATATTTTTGAAGGCCGGAATCCGTAACGCAAGAAATAATACAAGAAGAAATCATGCAATTCATATGGACCTACCAAATCTTCTGTAATTTGAGAGATATTTCCATTCTCATCAGCCGGAATCAGTTCCGGGCTTATTGGCGTATCGATTATATCTAACAAAATAGACCGGCTCAAATCATCCATCCGATGCTTGGAGACCCATTCAACCAAATAACGAACCAATGTTTTTGGAACTGAAACATTAACGGCATACATACTCATGTGATCACCATTATAAGTAGCCCAGCCTAAAGCAAGCTCACTCAAGTCGCCAGTTCCTACTACAAAACCTCCCATCTGATTGGCAGCATCCATCAAAATTTGAGTACGTTCACGCGCCTGCCCATTCTCATAAGTCACGTCATGATCTGAAAGACTTTGTCCAAGATCATGAAAATGCTGAATGCAAGCATCACGAATGCTGATTTCACGAATACTGACTCCCAAACTCTTCATTAAATTGACAGCATTAGAATAAGTACGTCCTGTCGTACCAAATCCAGGCATGGTGATCCCAACTATTCCCTTCCGGTTAAGTTTGAGCAGATCAAATGCTTCTACGCAGACCAACAAAGCCAACGTAGAATCAAGTCCTCCACTTACTCCTACCACAACCGTTTGTGCTTTGGTATGCACAATACGTTGAGCCAAGCCCTGTGCCTGCAAATGCAAAATCTCTTCACAGCGCAAATCAAGTTCACGACCAGTCGGAATAAAAGGCAAAGGATCAACCATACGGGTCAAATTAAAACGCTCTTCAGGAATAATGACCGGATCCATCTCTATTGTAACATACTTCTCGACATCGCCCAAAAGTGCTCTACCTGCAGAGAACGTTGTATTAATACGTCGTTCCATACGTAAACGCTCAACGTCGATTTCGTTAATCAGCATCTGATCCTCCATCTGGAAACGTTGTAAGGAAGATAAAATATGACCATTTTCGGCTATATATGCCCTGCCCGCAAAAACCAGATCCTGCGTACTCTCTCCAAAGCCGCAACCAGAATAAACATAGCCAGCCAAAGCTCGGGCACTCTGACCTTCAACCAGATTTTCTACATAACGACTTTTTCCTACGATATCATTACTGGCACTCAGATTAAAAATAATTTCAGCGCCCGCCAAAGCCAACTTGCTGGATGGTGGAACTACGCTCCACAAGTCCTCGCATATTTCGACGCCAAAAGTAAAATGAGTAGCCTCAAACAAGAGATGAGTACCCACTAATACATTCTGACCACAAAATTTCAATTTTGTATTCTCCAAACTTGCTCCGGACGCGAACCAACGATGCTCATAAAATTCGTTATAGTTTGGCAAATATGTTTTAGGAACAACTCCCAGAATTTTTCCTTTATGTATAATCACAGCAACATTCAGCAACATTCCCTTAAAACTCAAAGGGGCTCCTACGATTGCTATAATATTCAACGAACGGCAAAACTCCACCAGCTTAAGTAATGAGGTTTCAGCCTCTTCCAAGAGCAACTGCTGATGAAACAAATCCTGACAAGTATATGATGTTACAGAAAGTTCAGGAAAACATATCACTTCAACACCTTGACCTTCGGCTTGTGCAATAAGATTCTCTATTTGTTCTGTATTGTAATTACAATCTGCTACTTTTACACGCGGAACTGCAGCCGCGACTTTTACGAAACCGTATTTCATAACCAGTAATTAGATGTTTTCTGTTGCCTACAAAGGTACAAAAAAAACAAGACAAACAAAGTCCGATATTTTACTGCAAAAAGATGCTACGACAATCCGTATAAAAATCCTCAAGATTAACGAACTGCTTGCTTAATCTTTATCGTGATGGAACAAATGACTCATAAGTTCCATCATCAAAAAACACGCGAATTTCTTTTATCCGACGAGGTCTATTGTCAATAATTTTCACATTATTAGAAGACATATTAATTTCCGAAATCTGGTGAACAGATCTCCGACTTTGCATTGAATCAGGAACTGAATTTGAAGGATTTTTTCCATGCATTTGAGACATCGACCTTTCATTCCTTCCAAATGCAGAGTCTTCTTCTCCATTAGCAGGGGGAGACACATAAGAATTTGTATCATCGAACAATGTCATAGGTGTACTTGCATCAGAACAATCAGCAACTCCACCTATCGAAGAATCCGTTCCAGATATATACATCTCTCCTTCACCAAAAAGTAACCAACTGATATTAATATTTGGAAAGGCTTTATGGATTGCTTGTACATGATTATTTGTCGGACGTGTTTTTCCATTAAATATATTAGAAAGCGTAGCTGGAGAAAGTCCTAACTTTTGAGCAAACTCCTGCTGGGACATCTGCTCATGTTCCATGATGGTCCTTATTCTATTTTCCATATTATACACAAAAATGAATATTTCGTGGGCAAAAGCTATACTACATGCCCCCTCTTATATCTTTTACAAAGATAAAAAACATTTTTCAATGAATCAAAGAATATAAATAGAAATTTTACATTCATGGCAACATGATCATAAATATAAATATTCATATACATAAAAACATAAATATTTAGCAACTTAAATGTATCAGCAAATGCCTGAATTTAAGATATAATATTTTTCATCAAAAATAACTATGCAACTGGTTTTCAGTACAATAAAATAAATATAAAACAGCGATTTATCTCGAAATGCAGTAAAAAAGCATACAATAACCACTTCTGTTCCTTTTTACTTTGTCATTAAATATGAAACACACTGGTTTTAAGCTATTTAAATTCATAACACTTTTATGCATACAAATTCATTTATGTATACTAATGAGTGCTTTATGATTATAATTTACATATTCTAATACATAAAATACACTTTATGATTCTATACTTTTGCTTT
>OMFY01000778.1_pt1 | contig 13841 bp, 12 predicted proteins | sample 1645701 | NCBI WGS metagenome assembly OMFY01 (sample SAMEA103958111, study PRJEB25191) | human gut metagenome | biome: human-associated habitat [ENVO:00009003]; feature: intestine environment [ENVO:2100002]; material: feces | place: Germany | collected 2013/2015
ATTAGGCGACCACTACACCGAGGGGTCCTTTTATAAATTAATACTGCCCTTTTCTTTCCCCTATAAAAAATTTGCCGCGCTATGCGCCGGCTTTGCCAGAAGCGGACTGCACCAAAGCGGCCTGCCTTATGATATTATAGACTACAGCGTCAATCCACAGCCCAAGCTTTTTATTTCTGAATTGGCCTTGGAAGGATTAGCGCCGCAGGCATTAAAAGCAGGCTTTCAGATATACGCCTACCCAAACGGCATGGGAATGGCCATAATTTATCCGGAGCTGGATTGTACTGGGCTTTATGCCGACTATGCCTCAGACGCACTAATAAAGCTTAAGGAAAGACTTTCAGCGCTTACTGCCGAAAAGCTATTTTCTCAGGCTGCGCTTACTCCTGCCTGCAAGCTGACCTATTTGCCTGCAGTAAGCTGCATAGGACTGCTAATTGCAGGCACGGGATATATGCCTAATAACGATACGTTTATAAAAAGATACTGCTATTCTATAGCTACGAGCGAACAGACATCATTATATTCTGATGAAATAATATACTGCCCGCAGCATGGTTCAGGAATTTGCTTTGACCAATTTGCCTGCGCAGGAGCTTTTGCCGTTAAAAACCATAACAACAGTTATTACGAACAGTTTGAAACTGAATGGAGCCTACTGCTACTTGCGCTGATACAAAGGCGGTATACCCTTAACCAAATAAGCTCACAATTAAATATGCTGTCGCCAGCCAACGGCCGCGCATTTAAAAATACTGGCGAAGCGCTGCTTTGCCTGGACGGCGCGGCGACTCTGCCCAACTCCAAAGCTCCCGAGGCCGCTAAGGGCTTTTATCAGGCTGGCATTCAGGCATATAGAATAAATGAAATAACAGCCGAGCTTCATGAAAGAATTAAGAATATCAGCGACTTTCTTGCGGGGCGGACATCTGGTATGAAAATAAACCTGCTCTCCTTTGCCTGCGCTGTACTGCTTAGCTTTCTGCTTTTAGGAACTGGATTAATAAAACTGCCCTGGAGCCTGGATTTAGCAAATCCAGCCGCGTTCAAAGCCTCGGACCTTTTAGCGCCCGCTATAGTCGTATTAATTACAATGGCTGTCGCCCTCATATTAAGCCGTATAATACGCGGACGAAGAAAATAAATTTTCTGCTTTAAAAGCCCCAGGCAAATTGCCCGGTGTTGATAAGGCAGTAAAATGTAAAGAAGATGGTGTAACCCGATATGTGGCGGGTTACACCGTTTTCTTTTTATGCGGTGAGCTGTTTTGGGAGCTGTGATGTACTTCGTATCTGTTCCATTATCCTCCGGATTTCCTGCTCGTCCGGAAGGCTCACCAGCCCCACCGCTGTGAAATAGATGTCGACCTTCACCGATTTTCGGGCGTGCTTTTTTTCCAAATTGTGCACCTCAATGCGACGGATCAGCTTGTTGATAATCGTCGGCGTCAGCTCTTTCATATCGGTAAACTCCCGCAGCCCCTGCAAAAGCAGGCGCATATCCACCGATTTCTGCTCCATTTTGGATAGCTGCTTTTCTTCCTCCTTGACCTTTCCCAGCAGCTCTTTCTGCTCGGATTCATGCTCCGCCGCCATCCTTGCATAGCGTTCATCCGACAGCTTCCCGATTACATTGTCCTCGTAAATCCGGCTGAACAGCTTGTCCAGATCGGCGTTCCGCTTTCTGCTGCCTTCCATGGAAAGCTTCAATTCCTGCTGCCGCTTTTTCTGAAACTCCCCGCATTTCTGCTTCTGCATATAGAGAAATACCGACTCATAGCAGCGCGCAATATCCGCCAAACACGCAACCGCTTCCTTCACAATCATTTCCAAGACTACATCCCGAATGAAATGGATGGTACAGCTTCCTCTGCCGTCCTTGTAGTTGGCGCAGCGGAAAAATTCCTGATTGTGTTTGAGCGATTTGGCGACGCAGAAGTGCAGTTTCGATTTGCAGTCGGCACAGAATACCAGCCCTGAAAACAGGCTTTTCCGATTTGTTTTCGTCGGCCTGCGTTTGCTCTTCCTTAGTTCCTGCACCTTCATCCATACATTCTCGTCAATGATTGCCTCCTGCGTGTTTGGGATAATTTAGTATTCCTCTTTCGGATTCTCAATTACCTTATGCACCTTGTAGCGCTAACCGTCGTGGATTTCCCGTTCACCGTGCAGCCCTTGTATTGCTGGTTTTCCCAAATACGCTCCACGGTGCTTTCGTGCCAGCCGTAGATATTTGCCGGAACAGGATTGCTCGTCTTCCTTCCTACAGAATGAAAGTAGGCGGTAGGAACAAGGATTTTCTCTTGTTCCAGCTGCTTTGCGATCTGCGTCGGGCCTTTTCCGGCAAGGCAGAGAGCAAATATCTTTCGGACAATTTGCGCCGCAGGCTCGTCGATATACTACTGCTCTTTGTCGTCTTCGAGCTTCTTGTATCCATAGGCAACCGTAGAGGCAACCCGCCTGCCCTGAGAGGCTTTCAGTTCATTGACCGCACGGATTTTCTTGGAAGTCTGCGCCGCATACCACTCGTTGAAGATACTGTAAAAGGGCAGCATTTCCATTCCTTCGCCGGTCGTGGAATTGATGTTTTCCTGTATGGCGATAAAGGTAATGCCGAGAGACGGATAGACCACCTGCGTCAGCCTGCCCATCTCGACCTGCTCACGGCCGAAACGGGATACATCCTTTACAATAATCGTCCCGACCTCTCCGTTCTCCGCCATTCTCTGCATCCGCTGAAAATCCGGTCTTTGAAAAGTCGTCCCGGAAATGCCGTCGTCTACAAAGAAAACCGGGTGCAGATAGCCATGTTTTTTAGCGTAGTCCAGTAAAATCTGTTTTTGATTGGTAATGGAGTTTGACTCCATATCCTTTTTGTCATCGTCCACCGATAAACAGCAGTAAAGGGCGGTGATCTTTTCTTTTTCCTGCCCGTTTTTGTTTTGCGTTGTCATTGATTCTTCAGTCTCCTTTCTGACAACCGGGCATTGCAGGGTATTGCCAGTATACCGTGCAATGCCCGTACTGTCGAATGTGCAGGGTTAAATATTTTGCAGTTCCAGAAGCAAGTCCCGGAACTGCTTTAGGACGGTTTCTCTGCCGTCTGTATCAAAATGGGTGGTCACTTCATAGACCGTGCCGCCGATCTGCATGGAAAAGGAATCGTTGTCCGGCGAGCGAAAATAGGGGACGAAACTTCCCAAAGGAATCACTTTATCGTCCATTTACCGTTCCTCCCTTGCGTTTCGTTCTCTCTGCCGCTGCCACTTTTCCAGCAGTTTCAGAATGGTATTCTGCATATCCTTGCCCGTATAGCTTTTCGGAAAATACTTTTGCAGTTCCTCTTTTGGAAAGCGAATCTGCTCCTTCTGATTGGCTTTTTCCTCGCTCATCACCGCAAAGATTACATCGGCGGTGAGCCTGCCCTGACGGGAAAAGCCACGAAGCCTCTGCGCCTGTGAAAGGGACGGCGTAGCGTCCGCATATTCGATTTCGTTCAGAAGCAAATGCTGTTCCTGTTCCGTCAAATACGACAATTCCACCGCAGGCGTGAGGGCGATCCTGCCCTCGTCTACCATGGAAAGCAGTTCGGAAATTAAGTAAGTTAAACGGATATACCGGTTCGAGGTGTCCTTGCCGATACCGAAGCTTTGAGCAATGACATCATCGTTTCTCATCCTTGTCGCAGCCTACGACAAAGTCTTTTCTGATTTTTTTGCCGCTTCCCATTTCATTTTGTAGGCGAACTTCTCTGTCCCGCAGCTTGAACAGGTGATTCCGAAAGGGAACCAGATGTTTTAAATCCAGATATTCAATCGTTTCTTTTTCTTTCATATATTGTGAAACCTCCATTGCTTTTCTTCTTTTTCGGGTAGTAAGTATTCTTACTCGATTCGTCTTAATAGCTTCTGCTCTTCGGAACTTTAGAAGTCCGAAAATCCGAAGTCAGAACTTTTTCAAGTAAATAATGCTCGGTTTGCCCTGTCCCTGCCGCTTGCGGACAATCAGGTCTGCCTGCTCCAGTTCCGAGAACAGCCTGCATATCTTTTCATGCCCGAAGCGCAGCTTTTCCTGTGCCTCTTTGACGGTAAAGAATTGATAGACACGCCCACGCTTGTCCGTCCAGCCGTTTTGGCGGAGAGGTGAATCCGGTCGAGCAGCAGGCCGTAGAGCATTTTGGCGTCGGTGGAAACCGGCTTGTATTTTTCCTCTGTGAACAAAGCCTTGGGGACTTTGTAGAAGACGTAGCTTTCCGCTTCGGATAATTTGAAATACGGATTCAGAAACTCACCTGCTTTCTGTCACGGTTTTAAACCGTGATTTTGTATGTTCGGGTATTACGGTATTCCTTGCGGCGTTTTCGCTTGAGAAAAGCCTTGATTTCTGCGGCTTTGCGGCTTCAAAAAGCGTGACATAAACACTCTGTTTTCATCCGTTTCAAGCAGCAGAATATTCCTTTCTTAAATCTCCGCCCTATCGGAACGAGCAGACTGTTTGTACTCCTATCGTCGCAAAACAGTATCTCTCGTCAGGGCTGCGCCCTGAAACCTGCTTGAGACTGCACTACCCGTTTCCTGCGCTGGCGCTCGGCGGCTTTCTTCCGCTTTTGGACGGCGGCGCAGTTCGGGCAGTAGCGCTGGTTTTTTCCCTTGGTACGAAGTACGACTTGCAGATTTGGCATCTCTTTTGATGGCTTGGCTGCACGATTTCGGCAAACAGCTCCCTGTCTGCCGGAAGGACTGCGTTTTTGAAATAGCTGCAGTAGATTTCGTACCGGCTGATGTACTGCACGCAAGCGTGCCGCCGTCGTATAGTAGAAGGCAGCTGCTATCTACATAGTTGCAGCAGAGCTTTTTAATGAGGGCGTTGATCCGCTTTGACTGCTTTGGCGTGATTTTTATGACCATGATTTTCACCTCCTCACGATTTAATCCATTGATTTACAGAGCCTGCTGTTTTCTCCGAATGCCGTTCCTGCCCCGGAGTCTCACCGCAGCGTCGCTTCGCTTCGTCGTCACAAACTTTGTTGCGCTCATTTCCGTGCAATGCACGAAAAGTTCGCTCACGCCGTTGCTCCTCCTCTCCCCAAAAAGTCTTACGACTTTTCGGGGACCCCGACTGTCGTGGCACAGTCATATCCCATTCGGACCGTTATTCAGTTTTCAAGGTACAATGAAAAGGTCTTTCACTTATTCCCACTAGGAAGCGGCAAGTGGCAACCCTAAACGGGAAAATATTTGCGAATTTGAAAATCCCTCTCACTTATTTGCACAAAGGGTATCCAAATGCACACCCGTTTTTTGGCTTTTCCGAAAAAACTTTTTGAAAAATTTACCCTTCCACCTATTCCCACTAGGAACAGCCAAATGCACCTCCTAAACTGAAAAATGTTTCCTAATGAAAAAATCTTCTCACTCATTTGGACAAAGGGTACCGAAATGCACACCCATTTTTGAGATTTTCTAAGAAAAATTTTTATTCTGTGAAAAGCCCTCCTCACTTATTTGGAATTGCAAAGCCAAATGACACCCTATTTCCCAGAAAAAATGAGAAAATATTTTTTCGGTTGCGGGTGCTTTAGTTTGCTTGTCCCGAAAAACCCCTTCACTTATTCCCACCGTGAGCGGTCAAATGCACACCCTGAAGCGCAAAAAATTTTACCCCTTCACTTATTTGGAATTGAGAGGTCAAAACGCACCCTGTTTTTCAGAAAAAAGGCAAAAAAATTGCCCGCCAACACAGGCGGGCACACTTTCGATACAAAAAATATAATTGGCCTTCTTAAATACAGCGAACGCATACATATTGGTTGAATAATTCGTCAAAAAGTGTTATAATAAGGCATCACATTATGGATTTTACCGTTTATCGGGAGGTTATATGCTATGGCAATCAGCTATAAAAAGCTATGGAAACTACTGATAGATAAAGACATGAAGAAAAAAGATCTGGAGCAGGCGGCGGGAATCAGCCATTACACCATTGGGAAATTGAACCGTGGTGACAATGTTACTACTGAGGTGCTGGCAAAAATCTGCATTGCGCTTGGCTGCACGATGGATGATATCATGGAGATTATTCCGGAACATACGGATAAGATAACGGAGGAATAACAATGGCACGGACAGCAAAACCGAAAAAAGAAATATCTATGGAGGAAGCGCTTTGGAAAAGTGCGGACAAGCTGCGTGGCTCGGTAGAGCCTGCGGAGTATAAGCATGTTGTCCTGAGCCTGTTTTTCCTAAAATTCGCCGGTGATAAATTTGACGCTCAGAGGGAAATGATTACAAAGCAGTACGGCGAAAAATTTGTGGACACGGTGGCCTTCTACACAAAGGACAATGTTTTCTATCTGCCCCCGGAAAGCCGCTGGTCTTATATTATGGAAAACGCCAAGCAGGACGACATTGCTCTGAAAATCGACACGGCGCTATACACCATTGAAAAATCAAACCCGGCGCTGAAGGGCGCTCTGCCGGACAACTATTATTCCCGCTTGCAGCTCGACACAGCAAAGCTGGCTTCCCTGCTGGACGAGATTAACCGCATCAATACCGATGATAAAGAGAATGACATCATCGGGCGCATTTATGAATATTTTCTCAGTAAATTTGCGCTTGCCGAAGGAAAAGGCAAAGGCGAATTCTATACACCGAAATGTATTGTCAATTTGATTGCTGAAATGCTGGAGCCTTATGACGGAATTTTATACGATCCCTGCTGCGGTTCCGGCGGTATGTTCGTGCAGTCCATGAAGTTTGTGGAGGCGCACCACGGCAACAAAAAGCAGGTTTCTATTTATGGGCAAGAATATACCAACACTACTTTCAAACTGTGCAAGATGAACCTTGCCATTCGTGGCATTGAACCCGACCTTGGAAAGTATGCGGCGGATACATTCCTTGACGACCAGCACCCGACCATGCGGGCAGACTATATCATGGCGAATCCACCTTTCAACCTGTCGAACTGGGGCGCAGAGCAGCTCAAAGATGATGTACGCTGGCAGTATGGTATGCCGCCTGCAAGCAACGCAAACTTTGCATGGCTTCAGCACATGATTTATCATCTTGCGCCGGGTGGCCGCATGGGTATGGTGCTTGCAAATGGTTCTCTTTCCTCTCAGTCTGGCGGTGAAGGTGACATCCGCAAAAATATTGTGAATGCTGACCTTGTGGATTGCATCATTGCCATGCCGACACAGCTTTTCTATACCACACAGATTCCGGTTTCGCTTTGGTTTATCTCCAAGCGCAAGAAACAGGCTGGTAAAACGCTGTTTATTGATGTCCGGAAGATGGGCGTTATGGTGAGCCGTAAGTTGCGGGAACTAGCCGATGAGGATATTAAAAAGATTGCCGATACCTACAATGCTTATGTTAATGGTACACTGAAAGATGTAAAAGGTTTCTGCACAGTTGTTGATACGGAGAAAATTGCAGAGCAGGATTATATTTTAACGCCGGGTCGTTATGTTGGTGTTGAGGAACAGGAAGATGATGGTGAACCGTTTGAAGAAAAAATGGCTCGGCTGACTTCTGAACTTTCGGATTTGTTCAAGCAGTCACATAAGCTGGAAGCAGAAATTAAGGAGAAGTTGGGGGCGATTGGGTATGAAATCTGAATGGACATATCGCCCACTTGGTGAGCTTGTATCTTTTGCATCAGGAGGAACACCGAGTAAAAAAAGAGATGATTATTGGGGTGGAACTATTCCTTGGATTAGTGCAAAGACATTGAAAACGGAGAATATCGACACATCTGATTTGTTTATAACAGAAGAAGGGCTAAAAGCTGGAAGCAAGATTGCGCCGAAGGGAAGCATCCTACTTCTTACACGAGGAAGCGGTCTTTTTAATGGAATACCAATTGCTAGAGTTGAAAAAGATGTGGCTTTCAATCAAGATATAAAGTGTCTGGATTCATATGGAGAAGTGGAAAACGAGTTTATATTTTATTGGTTGTTGTCGCAAAAAGATTATTTGATGGCAAAGGTTGGAGTTACAGGAATTGGAGCGGGAAAATTTGATTTAGATTTTTTACAAAAGCTAATGATTCCGATTCCGAGTGAGCGAGAAAGAAAAAGTATCGTTGGATTCGCAAGTAGCATCAGCGAAAAAATTAGATGTAATGCAAAGGTAAACGATAATTTAGAGCAGCAAGCTCAGGCAATATTCAAAGAATGGTTTATAGAAAATCCCGAAAACAATGAATGGTCAACAGGAACATTCTCTGAACTTATTAAAACAACCTTGAATGGTGATTGGGGAAAAGAAGCACCAACAGGCAATAACACCGAAAAGGTTTACTGCATTAGAGGCGCAGATATTCCTGAAGTCAAAGCAGGCAATAAAGGGAAAATGCCCACAAGGTATATTCTTCCTAAAAACTTCGTCAAAAAACAACTTACAGCCGGTGACATTGTCGTTGAGATTTCAGGTGGTAGTCCTACTCAATCAACCGGAAGATGTACAGCTATAACTCAATCATTACTCGACCGCTATGATAGCGGTATGGTTTGCACAAATTTCTGTAAGGCAATAAAACCTAAAGAAGGATACAGTTTGTTTATCTACTATTATTGGCAATACCTGTATGGTAAAGGGATCTTTTTCTCTTATGAAAACGGTACAACAGGCATTAAGAACCTCGATTTCTCAGGCTTTATTGAAACGGAAACTATTTTAATTCCGCCAGTAGATAAAGTTATAGCATTTGATGATTATTGCAAATCAATTTTCAATCAGATTTTTGCCAATGGCAAGCAAAACGAACATCTTGCTGTACTTCGAGATACTCTTTTACCAAAGCTGATGTCCGGCGAACTGGATGTATCCGACATCGACCTTTAAGCCACTAAATTATCGTTTATAAAAGAAATGAAGGGATAATATGGAAGATTTTGATAATGCTAAGACAAGAAATCCGAAGGAATGCGTTGTTACAAACCTTAATAGCTACCTGACCTACATTTCTGATATAAAGGAAACAATAAAGAAAGAAGAAGGCGCGGAGATAAGCACAAAGCACTATTTCTTCCGTGGACAGGCCAGCAACGAATGGAATGTCATGCCGGGAGTGTTCCGTGGTGGGATGCTGCCACATGAAGCAGAATTGATAAACGCAGCTTACACACGGAATCCTGATGACTTTCGAAAATTGACAACAGATTTTGAAAAACTCGCAAAATTGCAGCACTACGGGTTGCCAACAAGACTGTTGGACGTGACGGAAAATCCGCTAGTGGCACTGTATTTTGCCTGCCAAAACAATCAAGAGAAAAAGATAACTGACGGGAAGACTACGTTATTGCCGCCGACCGATGGGAAAATCTATTATAAGCGCGATTACGGAAAAAGCTATAGCGACATAGAGATCAAAGTGCTGGCATATTTAGCGAGTCATGAAATTTCGGGCGATTATACATTAGAAAAGCTGCTCTCGGATTTGAACAAGTATGGAATTTATACAGATAAAGAGGTAAAAGAGTGTGAGGCAAGCGAGTACAAAAGCTTGCTTTCGACTATTCAAAGAAATTATTTTGTGATTTCCAACTTGAATAATGAAAGATTGGTACGGCAAAGCGGCTCTTTTTTGATCTGCGGAAAATATAATGTTCAGCTGAAAGAAAAACTCGGACAGAGCATTGTTAAACGGGCATATAGTGATGTCCAAGATGAATTTGAACTTCAAAGTTTTAGAATACCAGCGGGAAGAAAAGATGCGATTTTAGAGGAACTGAGTTTTTACAACATCAACGAAGGGACGCTGTTCCCGGAACTTGAGCACCAGATGGCATATATTAAAAGCAATTATGCGAACACACAAAAGCCTATGGTTGATCGGTTTGTGAAAACAGAAGTTCCGATAACAAGTATTAGAGAAGTGCGTGATTCAGATGTTTCAGACGATAAAGTGGACGAGATTATTCGAGAAGCATTGCATAATGCTGTGCATCCAGAAATTTTTGATGATTGTTACGTTGCAATTCAAAAGAATCTGATGCCGGATTGGTATCGTAAGGAAATTGGACTCAGTAAAGTTCGATTGGCACTAACGGATACATTGGATAATGGTACGCCGATGGGACGTGCGGTGGCAAAAAGAGCGGCACAGTCTATCGTTGAAAAGATTGTGAATGGCATTGCGCAAGAATCGAATACAGCAACTTCGGATAATAGTTGAGGAGAAAAATCATGCTTTCATTTACCGAAGATACCTTTGAACAAGCGGTCATAGAGCTATTTGAAAATATGGGTTACACCCACATTTATGCTCCCGATATGAACCGGACGGATTACAGCCGCCCGCTGCTGGACGATGTTTTGCGGGATTGTCTGGTGCGGCTGAATCGCAGCCTTCCGGCTGTGGCAATTGATGAAGCCATCCTGAAACTGAATGATTTTGATGCAGGAAGCCTATTGCAGAAGAATATTATTTTTATGGACTATCTGCAAAACGGTATCACGGTCAAATACGCAGTCAAGGGTGAAGAACGGTCTTCGGTAGTAAAGCTGATTGATTATGCAGATGCAGACAAAAATGATTTCTATGTGGTAAACCAGTATACCTTCGTGGAAAATGGAAACAACCGCCGCCCGGATATCACTCTGTTTATCAACGGAATGCCACTGGTCTTGATGGAACTGAAAAGTCCTTCCAAGGATGAAGTGGGCGCAGAAAACGCCTACAATCAGATTCGGAACTATATGCAGGACATTCCCTCCATGTTCTATTATAACGCCATCTGCGTGATCAGCGACCTGTCCACCAACAAAGCAGGTACGATTACTTCCGGGCTTGACCGTTTTATGGAATGGAAAACAAAAGACGGTGATTATGAAAACACTGCGTATGCGCAGTTTGATACCTTCTATGAGGGGATGTTCCAGAAAGCACGGTTGCTGGATATTCTGAAAAATTTCATCCTGTTTTCCGGTGATGGGCAGAAGCCGATTAAAATTTTGGCTGGGTACCACCAGTATTTCGCTGTACGAAAAGCCATCGAAAAGGCCAAAATTGCCACCAAAACAGACGGCAAGGGTGGTGTGTTCTGGCATACGCAGGGCAGCGGAAAATCTCTGTCGATGGTATTCTATGCCCATTTGCTGCAAGAAGCTCTGGACAGCCCCACCATCGTTGTGATGACGGACCGCATCGACCTCGACGATCAACTTTACACGCAGTTCGCCAAGTGCACACCATTTTTGCGCCAGACACCGATACAGGCAACCAGCAAGGATAATCTAAGCAAGCTGCTGGATGGCCGAGAAGCAAACGGCATCATCTTCACCACGATGTTCAAGTTCGAGCGTGGCGAGAAGCCGCTCTCCGAACGGCGGAATATTGTGGTGATGGCCGATGAAGCCCATCGCGGACAATATGGTTTTGATGAGAAAATTGTCATCAAAGAAAATGAACAGGGTGAAAAAGAAGCACATACAGTGATTGGAAATGCCCGAATCATCCATGATGCCCTGCCGAATGCAACCTACATAGGCTTTACGGGAACGCCGATTTCGGCAAAAGATAGAAATACGCGTGAAGTTTTTGGTGATTATATCGATGTTTACGATATGACACAGGCGGTGGAAGATGGTGCAACGCGTCCGGTTTACTACGAGAGCCGTGTTATCAAACTCCACCTCGACCAAAATACGCTGGCCTTGATTGATGCGACCTACGATGCGCTGGAACAGCAATCGGACGCTGCAACGATTGAAAAAAGCAAAAAGATGCTGGGGCAGATTCTACCATTCAATCCCTGTGCGAAGATATTGTCAACCATTACGAAAAGTACCGCGCTAATCTTTTGACGGGCAAGGCGATGATCGTGGCGTATTCGCGCCCGATTGCGATGAAGATTTATCGAAAACTTCTGGAGCTGCGCCCGACATGGAACGAAAAAATCGGCGTAGTTATGACGGGTGGCAACAATGACCCAGAGGATTGGAAAGAAATCATCGGTACAAAATCTCACAAAGAAGAACTTGCCCGGAAATTCAAAGACAACGATGACCCGATGAAGATTGCCATTGTTGTGGATATGTGGCTGACAGGCTTTGATGTGCCTTCACTGGCTACGATGTATGTTTACAAGCCAATGCACGGATACAATCTGATGCAGGCCATCGCGCGTGTTAACCGCGTGTTTAAGGACAAAGAGGGCGGCTTGATTGTAGATTACGTTGGCATTGCATCTGCCCTCAAAGCCGCTATGAAGGAGTACACCAAGCGTGACCAGTCCCGATATGGCGATATGGACATTGCCAAAGTTGCTTATCCAAAGTTTCAGGAAAAGCTTCAGGTGTGCAAAGATTTGTTGCACGGCTTTGATTTCAGCGGATTTATTGGAGGTTCTCCGTTGATGATGGCAAAGCTGGTCACTGGCGGCGTGAACTTTGTTCTGGACGCAAAAGCACCCAAGCGCAAAGATCTGTTCCTGCGAGAAGCTCTGTTGCTGAAACAGTCGCATTCGTTGTGTTCCAGCATGACCACGGAGCAGGAGCGACACGAAGCGGCCTACATGGAAGCAGTCCGTTCTACGGTGGTGAAGATCACCTATGGTGGGAGTGGCGGTAAGACACTTTCTTTGAAAGAAATCAATGCTCAAATCAATGAGTTGCTAAAGGCGAGTATCCAGAGCCAAGGCGTTATCAGCTTGTTTGACAGCAAGCAGGCGGATGAAAATATCAGCCTGTTTGACCCGGCGGTGTTGGATGAAATTTCAAAAATGAAAGAAAGGAACATTGCCGTAGAAATTTTGAAAAAACTTATGGCAGAGCAAGTTTCACTGTATAAACGGACAAATGTTGTGCAGTCTCAGAAGTTTTCAGAAAAGATTACACAGTTGATGAACTCTTACTACAATGGCTTGATTACAAACGAAGAGGTCATCAAGGAACTTCTGAAAACGGCACAGGAGATTACAGAACTGTATAACAACGGTAAAAAGCTGGGCTTGACGCAGGAAGAACTGGCTTTTTACGATGCTCTGACAAAGCCGGAAAACATAAAGGACTTCTATCAAAATAATGAATTGATTGACTTGACCAGAGAACTTACGGAAATGCTGCGCAAAAATCGGACGATAGACTGGCAGAAAAAAGAAACAGCGCGTGCCAGTATGCGGAAGATGGTGAAGCATCTTCTGAAAAAGTATAAGTATCCCCCGGAAGATTACGACACAGCAATCAGCACGGTTATCAGCCAGTGCGAGATGTGGACAGATAACATGACAGCGTAAAATGCGAGAAATATTGTTGATTTCCTCTTGACAATACACAGTCCAGCTCTTAAAATGATTTTAGAGAATACTATTATTGAAAATACGAAAGGCTGCTTTATGGGAAAGATGATTTTAGACGACCTCCACAAGCGTCTGGAACGGCTGGACGAAGATGCCGACCTGATGATCGACAACGACGACCGTTACCAGATGGTAATTGTTGGCGGAAGTGCGTTTATTCTGCTGGGCAAGCTGACCCGTGCCACCCATGACATTGATGCCTTGAGCGTCCCGAAAGAGCTGTACGGACTACTTGGCAAGTACGACATCAACACGGATGTGGAAGCCTATATTGATAATTTTCCGTACAACTTCCAAGATCGGCTTCAGCCGCTGCCTTTCGGTGGTACAAAGGTACAGTTCTACACACCCAGTCTGGAAGATCTGGTAATCGCAAAGCTCTGCTCTTTCCGTGACACTGACAAGGCAGACGTAGAGAGCGAGGCTGTGCGGAACTCTTTGGACTGGAATTTGCTGGAACACCTTGCAACCGATGAGGATGAGCTGAGAGCCAGCATTTTGAACGACTGGCGGTATCGAGATTTTTATAT
>OMFY01000779.1_pt1 | contig 13832 bp, 8 predicted proteins | sample 1645701 | NCBI WGS metagenome assembly OMFY01 (sample SAMEA103958111, study PRJEB25191) | human gut metagenome | biome: human-associated habitat [ENVO:00009003]; feature: intestine environment [ENVO:2100002]; material: feces | place: Germany | collected 2013/2015
TGGTATGCTTTATCCACCGCCCGGAATACTATACCCACTCATCGGAAGACGCTTCCGGACGTTCAATCAAAGGCAAGGCGGAATTTATCGTAGCCAAGCACCGTAGCGGTGCTGTCGATGACGTTGATCTCCGTTTCGTGGCAAAATACGCACGCTTCCAGAATTGGGAAGACGACTACGGCTACCAGCAGGAAACAGTTGAGTCAAGAATCAGTATGCAGGACTCTCCCGGTGCAATTCCAGCTCCCGATCCGGCAAGCGACCCACTTGGCAGTGACGGCACATTCGACCTCAGCCGCCTCTCCAACGACACTAAAGCCCCTTTCTAAACGAATCAGCTTAAATATCAAGACAGGTACGAGACATAAAAAATCCGCCGCGCCTTCTCTTATTTGGCACGGCGGATTTATCAGTATATTATAATCTTATTTTACAAGTTCTTTCGCTATGGCATCTGCTATGCTTTGCATCTCTTCTGCAGGAAACGTCAGCTTCGGCTTGCTGAACGACATATCCTTTTCTTCGTTGATAGGAATCAAATGGATATGCGCATGGGGCACTTCCAAACCCATGACAGCCAATCCTACACGCTTACACTCGATAGCGGTCTCTTGAGCACGAGCTACCCGTTTAGCGAAAGCTACCATCCGTCCCAGCATCGGATCATCGATATCAAAGATATAATCGACCTCCTTCTTAGGAATTACCAAGGTATGCCCCAAGGCTACCGGATTGATATCGAGGAAAGCAAAAAACTCATCGTCTTCCGCAACCTTGTGGCTAGGGATCTCACCCGCCACGATTCTACTGAAAATAGTTGCCATACGTCTTTCTGTTTTTAAATTGAAATATCCATAATCTCAAACGTCATCAAGCCGGAAGGCACACGGATCTCAACGACATCCCCTACCTTCTTTCCCATCAAACCTTGGGCGATCGGCGTGCTTACGGAGATCTTTCCTTCTTTTAGGTTAGCCTCCGAATCCGATACCAACGTGTAGGTCATGACAGCGTTATTCTTCGTATTCTTAATTTTCACCTTGTTCAAAATCTGAACCTCATCAGTTTTCACACGACTCTCATCGATCAGACGGGCGTTTGAGATCAAACCTTTTAACTGCGCAAGCTTAGCCTCCATGATACCTTGAGCCTCTTTGGCGGCATCGTACTCAGCGTTCTCGGATAAGTCACCCTTATCCCTCGCCTCAGCGATCTGGGCTGATATTTCAGGGCGCTTCACGGTCTCCAAATAGTTGATTTCAGCTAAAATCTTATCGTAGCCGTCCTTTGTCATATAACTAACAGCCATACTAAATCCTCCTTATTCTTTATATTAATATTGATTGATTATCGCATAATAAAAAAGAATCCCGACCAAGTCATATGGCCGGAACTCCCCTTTTTTATCATTTCAAGACTCCGCAAAGTTAGGTTATCTTTCTAAGATGAACAAGTTTACGAAAGTGCTTTATAACATATAAATCTGATGATTAAATCATGAACAATTTACAATACGGACTTGATGTCAGCCTCAAGTTTCTTCACGTCGTCCACCCGTTTAACCAAGTTTCCCTTGCGATCCAAGATAAAGATCGCCGGAAGCTGTTTCACGTTATACAACGCCGCGGTCTGAGAGTAAACCGACTGTGGATCACGCACGCAAGCCCAAGGTAAATTAGAAGCGGCGTTCTTCCAGAAGTGAAGATCACTATCCAAAGAGATCTGGTAAATCTCCAAGCCCTTATCGTGGTACCTCGTATATAAATCGCCAAATTCCATATTCAAGGCAGGAGACCATTCGGACATATAGGCCGTGAAGTTGATCAACACCACCTTACCTGTAGCGACAGAAGACAATTTCGTGTTTTCCCCATGTACATCCGGCAACTCGATATCCAAGAAACTAACCTCTTTCTTCTCCACCTTATCCAAGTCCATCGGGCGCTGGCTACGAATCACCTTTATCGATTGAAGAGCCAAGTTATACAGATGCTTAGCACGAGGGCTTTCCGGATAATAGTGATCGAAGCTGGTGGCTACGGCGCCATAAGCCTTCGAGTCGTTCTTGTCATACAAATCGAAGAACAGCAAGCCGTCAATTTGCTGGAACAAGGCAAAGTAAGCGGCAGCGGACATCGGGGCGGAATAAATATACTTACGAGCCACGTCCTTATAAGCCTCGGCGGCCTCGAGCACCTGGCGGGAATATACGGAATCCGCCAACAGACCGGACTCAGATTCTTTCCGTAAACGATGGATCGCTTGGTTCGCATCTAATTGAGCCAAGGTAATATTCTTGATCGCCTTGCAATTCTCTGAGCCCTCCACGCTATAAGAAGTAGCGAAAGTCCCGGCATCGGCCACGAACGAGATCGTCTCCGTAGAATCTACCGAGAAGTTGATCAATTGGTTATTCAGACGCAAGCGATAAAAATCTGGGAATGCCGGACGAGGCTTCGTAAAGCTGAATTTACCGGCCGCCGTCAGTTTTACGGAGTCCATCAACTCTACCGTCGACACACCTACATTCTCCAGATACATCATCTGGCCGTCTGCGCCGGACACTACACCTTCCACCGTAAAATCAGAATTCTTCTTACAAGCCGTGAACAAAAGCAACATAACACACAGCACAGCTAGTAAATTCGTAGATATTTGTTTCATTATTCCAGTTTGTCTATATTACTAATCCGGTGCAAATATACATTATTTTACAATTGTGGCACTATTATTCCGTATTTCTTCAAGGCTTTTTTCAAAAAAAGTGCTTTAAGACTGTTATTTCTTTTCATTTTCATGCAATTACAGGTAAACTTTCATTACATTTGCACCAATTTTTGACAGATAGAAAAATAAGAAAAAAGATTATGCTTAATCCAATTAACAAGACGATCGAGTTAGGTGATGGAAGAACCATTACCATCGAAACCGGGAAATTGGCCAAACAGGCGGACGGAGCGGTTACCGTTCGTATGAACAACACCGTGTTGCTCGCCACTGTTTGTGCCGCTAAAGACGCGAACCCGGGTGTTGACTTCATGCCGTTGCAAGTAGAATACAAAGAGAAATACTCCGCTTTTGGACGTTTCCCCGGAGGTTTTACAAAAAGAGAAGGAAAAGCTTCTGATTATGAAATCCTCACATCTCGTTTAGTAGACCGCGCGTTGCGTCCTCTTTTCCCAGACAACTACCACGCTGAGGTATATGTAAATATTATATTGTTCTCCGCTGATGGCGAAGATTTGCCGGACGCATTAGCAGGTTTGGCCGCTTCCGCCGCTTTGGCAGTTTCTGATATTCCTTTTAACGGACCGATCTCTGAGGTTCGCGTAGCTCGTACGGATGGAAAATACATCGTCAACCCAACTTCCGCGGAATTGGAGAAAGCTGATATCGACATCATGGTTGCCGCTACCATAGACAACATCATGATGGTTGAGGGTGAGATGAACGAGGTTCAGGAATCTGAGATGCTTGAGGCTATCAAGGTCGCTCACGAGGCTATCAAGGTACAATGCAAGGCTCAATTGGAATTATCCGAGGCTTGCGGCAAATTGGTAAAACGTGAATATTGCCACGAGGTAAACGATGACGAGTTGCGCAAGGACGTACACGACAAATGTTACGCCAAGGCTTACGCCGTAGCCACATCCGGTAGCGGCAAGCACGAACGCAGCGAGGCATTCGAGAAAATCGTCGAGGAATACAAGGCTCAATTCTCCGAGGAGGAGTTGACGGACGAGAAACTGGAAATGATCGGTCGCTACTATCACGATGTAGAGAAAGAGGCTATGCGCCGTGCCATCCTTGATGAGGGTAAGCGTTTGGATGGTCGTAAGACTACCGAGATCCGTCCGATCTGGATCGAGACAGATTGCCTGCCGGGTCCTCACGGTTCCGCTATCTTTACACGTGGAGAGACACAGTCTTTATCTACGGTAACTTTAGGTACGAAGTCTGATGAGAAAATGATAGACGACGTATTGAACCATGGATACGAGCGTTTCCTTTTACATTATAACTTCCCCCCGTTCTCCACAGGCGAGGCCAAAGCAACACGTGGCGTAGGCCGTCGTGAGATCGGACACGGTAACTTGGCTCACCGTGCGCTAAAACGTATGATCCCGGATAACTATCCGTATGTAGTACGTGTGATTTCCGATATCTTGGAGTCTAACGGTTCTTCTTCTATGGCTACGGTTTGTGCCGGTACCTTGGCGTTGAGAGACGCGGGTGTCCCGATGAGGAAACCGGTATCCGGTATCGCTATGGGATTGATCTCCGAGAACAAGGGTACGAACTACGCCATCTTGTCTGATATCTTAGGCGACGAGGATCACTTGGGTGATATGGACTTCAAGGTAACGGGTACGAAAGACGGTATCACGGCTACCCAGATGGATATCAAGGTAGACGGTTTGTCTTACGAGATCCTTGAGAATGCTTTGGCTCAAGCTAAAGAGGGTCGTATGCATATCTTGGGCAAGATATTGGAGGCTCAACCGGAAGCTCGTGAGGATTTGAAACCTCATGCACCTCGTATCGAGACGATGATTATCGGTAAGGAATTCATCGGTGCGGTAATCGGCCCGGGCGGTAAGATCATCCAAGGTATCCAAGAGAAAACGGGAGCTACGGTATCTATCGATGAGGTAGACGGCGTAGGAAAGATCGAGATCTCCGGCACGAATAAGGCTACGATCGACGCGGCTGTCAAGGCGATCAAGGCTATCGTCGCTGTTCCTGAGATCGGAGAGGTTTATGAAGGAAAGATTTCCTCTATCATGCCTTATGGTGCATTCGTTGAGTTCATGCCGGGTAAGGATGGTTTGCTTCACATTTCCGAGATCGATTGGAAACGTCTGGAGACCGTTGAGCAAGCCGGCTTGAAGGAAGGCGATACGGTTTCTGTCAAGTTGGTTGATATCGATCCGAAAACAGGCAAGTTCAAACTTTCCCGCAAGGTATTGCTTCCGAAACCGGAAGGTTACGAGGAACGTCCGCCAAGACCAGAAAGAGGTGAGCGTGGACCTCGCCAAGATCGTGGAGACCGTGGTCCTCGTCAGGATCGTGGTGATCGCGGACCTCGCAGGGAGTACAGAGACTAAGATAAGGTCTTATACATTATATATTATCCCGGGTAGATTAAACACTATCCGGGATTTTTTTATCAAATCATCTACCACACCTACAACTATAGCTATAATCAATTGGTCATAAGTTATTTATCGGGTGGTGGTAGATAAATAGCATCTACCACTATTGGCTCGTATCTACAACCATTTACTACTTTTCAATCACAAAACACCACCGTCCCCTACTCGCCAACCGTATTATTAGTCCTATCTTTTTCAAGAAGCGACCGAAGACGGAGACATTGCTTAGCCGGCAAGCTATCTATTTGGTCATGCTTCATATATCATCTAAAAAACTGATTAATTGACATTTATAGTTTTTCTTGGTATAAAACAAAAGTTTTCCGCTATGGAAACATTTGTTTCCTCATGAGGAAACCTTAGTTTTGTGCTTACGAAACTTTAGTTTTCCCTAGGAGAAACTATTTGTTCGCCTAAGGGAAACGCTTTTCTCATGCCGGAAAAGTCAGTACTACTTACTTATCCATGGGATATATACTGCAAGTGGCATAGAAGATATACTGCGTTGGCAAGGTAAGTACTACTGATAATTTAGGATCATGTTGCCAAACATGCCTTTTGAGGGATAACGCTTCTCTTATGCCTTACGGTACGTTCGTTGAGTTTATATCGGGCAAGGATGATCTGCTTCACATTTCCGAGATCAGCTGGAAGCGTCTGGAGACCGTGGTCCTCATCAAGATCGTAATGATTGCGGGCCTCGCAGGGAGTACAGAAACTAAGATAAGGTCTTATACATTAATATATAATCCCGGGTAGATTAAACGCTATCCGGGATTTTATTTTATAGGACGTTACCATCTCCTAAGAAGTTCTTATATCTCGTTCTCCCAACGAATTTAGTCTTTATACTCCGTCGAACGATGTATCAAATGACCTATTAAAACTTATAGGCTACACCTGCCGCCAAAGCAAATTGCTGGAAATCCTTCGTAAGCTGGTATTTCCCTTCGGCACTTACATAAAAAGACGAGGAAATCGGATATTCCACACCAGCTCCAATATTTCCCCCAAATTCATTAGTCATGAAATGAGTATAAGTGACTCCCAGCAAAGGATAAACCTGCCATGTGTTTTTTATCGGAAATAAATAATGTACATCCGCACTAACCACATAAGAGGTACTACTGGCAAAATAGCAATCGAAAGAAGGCGACAAACGAATATGATCCGTTGCGTTCCAATTGAACTCAGCACCTAAGCGAAACGACTCAAAACTACTTGCTGTGCCGTAACCCACATTTATCCCGACACTTTTCTCTCCTTGTTGGGCAAAAACACTCAATATTTGTGTACACAAGCCCACGCAACTCAACAAAGTCAAAAGTAAAATTCTTTTCATCCCATTCATTTTTTGACTGCAAAAGTATCCGATAAGGTTGGATTCGGGGCTAAAACACTGTTCGCTTTTTGTTCGCTTTTTGTTCGCAGAGTTGTATAAGGCTAAAGACCAGCGATTAATTCATCCAGTTCATTCGGGGTTCCATCCTCTCCCTTTATTTTTTTATAAAGCCGTTTACGGGATGAGGATACGGAGGGTTTGGAGCGACCCAAGATTTTTGCCATATCAGTTACCTTGACTGATATCTTTATCAAGTAACAAATCCGGAGTTCTATCAATGACATTCCCGAATATAACTGATATAGACGATTCGTAAAATTATTGTATGTCTTATCTAACTCCTTCCGTAAAGCATTCCAATCTTCTTCCCTGATTATCTGATCTGCCTCATTCGTGGAATGGAATTTCATATAGATATCCGAATGCCTTAAATCCGACTCTAACAAATCACGCTCGGTACGCCGCAACTGTATTTGTTCATTGGTCACTTGCAAAAGTTCTTTTCGCACATGAAGCAATGAATTTGTATCTTCATGGTCTTTAGATAGTAAGGTTCCCAATTCATTCAATTTCGCATTATTCGCTTCTACATATTGAAAACTTCTCTCATATTGTTCTTGCTTTTCCCGCTGAAGCGCCTCAAACTGCCTAGCCAACCGCTCTTTCTGCCGTTTCAGTCTATATATAAACAATAAGGTTATCGAAAGCCCCAATCCGAACAAGGATAATATCCGGTAAATACGAATCTGCATCCGGTCATTCTCGCCCTTTAGCCGTAAATTCTCAGTTTCCCGCTTTTGATAATTATATAAAGAGGTCATTTTACGGATTTCCTCCGAATCGGTTATCTTGCGGATGGAATCTTGCACTTGCTGGCCAAGACGGACATAGCGAATAGCCTCCCGATAATTCAACCGACGCTCATACAAAAGCGACAAGTACTCATAAATAGCGTCTCTAACATGTAAGTTAGGACTATCCAGGCACTTTCTTAAATAGTAATCGGCAGAATCCAATTTATTGAGTTCTAAATAAGTATTCCCCAAAACCGAATAAGTAGGATACATATTCCGGTCTACGGAATCTTTTAATGATTCAGACAAACATTCCAAAGCTTTATCATACATTACCAATTCCCGGTAAAGATCACCCAGCTCAGTCAATATACCGGAATATCGATGTCTATTTCCTGTTTCATTCGCTATAATTGCCGCTTTTTGAAAATAGAGAAGCGCACTGTCATTCTTATCGACCATATCATATACCCGGGCAATATCTCTCAGCACAAGAGAAAAACTAGTACTATCTCCTTTCAGTAATTTATACTCAGCCGCTTTCTCATACATACGGATCGCCTCTTCATATACATTCTGATAATCATAAAGCGTACCCATCTGCGAATAGACATTGGACAATAATCGGTACTTTCTCGTATCCCCCGCCACATCCAATGCCTTTTGGAAATACTTCAACGCTTCCGGGGCATCATTCAAATCCCGGTAGACACGGCCCATATAGTAATAAGACTCTAGTAATTTGTCTCGATCGCCATATGTCTCATAGAAAGCGGTGATTCGTTTGATCAAAGAATCAGAAGTATGCCGGACATACATCTTATCATTGACCTTCAAGTCGAGCAAGTCATAATACATACGCTGTTCCTCATCAAAGGACGAAAGGCTATCCCGCAATCGATCCAACAAAGGGCGGGCTTCCTCCGGATTTGTATCCGCAAGGGATTCGATCCGTGACAGGGTAGCGGGGTAAGGCTTCCCCCGATGATCGCAAGCATAAAAAGCCGAGATCAAGACCGACATCAAGAGGATGTATATACGAGGCATTGGAAATCTGTTTTATCACTTAAACGCAACAAAGGTAAAAAATTAAAGTGTAATAGTTTCATTGATATTTATACAAACTTTTGAAAGCCAATACGCAAAGTACGCTACGACCGGATACTTACAGGTTTTGCTTTTTACTCTTAACAAAAAAACACCAGATTTGCTTTTTGCCCTTAACAAATCCATGTACTTTTTGCTATCTATCTTGAATAAATCGTATATTTGTCATTCATTCAATCAGCGTATGGATAGTCTATTTATTAAACAAGAACGATTACTGGCACAAACGAGTACCCATATCATAAGGGAACTCATGAACCAAATTCACTGGGATAATCCTCTGATCGCCATCAGAGGATCAAGGGGTGTCGGAAAAACAACACTCATGTTGCAATACATCAAACTGAATTTCCAGCCGGGAAGCAGGGAGGTACTTTATTGCACGCTCGACAGCATCTATTTCAGTAATCACACCCTATCTGAACTGATTGAGCGGTTCTATTTGCAAGGAGGAAAACAATTATTCCTTGATGAAGTACATAAATATCCCACTTGGAGTAAAGAGATAAAAGAGGCCTACGACCTGTATCCATCTCTACGAATTGTTTTTAGCGGTTCTTCCCTATTGAATATATTGAATGCGGATGCCGATCTTTCCAGACGTTGCCTACCATATAATATGTACGGACTTTCCTTCCGGGAATTTCTCATGTTCTATAAGCAAATTGATATACCTGTCTATTCCCTACAAACGATACTGGAAAATCCAGGAAACATTTGCCGGGAAATAAATGAGAAATGTCGCCCCGTACAAATGTTTAACGAATATCTCCACGAAGGGTATTACCCCTTTTTTACGGGTAACAGAGAAGATTATTATATTAATATCGAGAATGTGGTCAATCTCATTATTGAGCAGGAACTCCCGTTGCTGTGTGGCGTAGATCCTGCCTATACACGGAAGCTAAAGGCTTTGATGGGTATCTTAGCTACCTCTGTTCCTTATGAGCTGGACATCACGAAACTAGCGGGAATGATCGGACTTTCCCGAAACTCTGTCATCAATTACTTACAGAATTTGGACAAGGCGGAATTGCTCAAGTTATTGTACTCGGATTTACTATCTGTCAAAAAGATGCAAAAACCGGATAAGATTTACCTACAGAATCCCAACCTATTGTACGCCATAGCTTCCGCTCCCGTACAGATCGGGACGGCAAGGGAAACTTTTGTCGTCAACCAGTTATCCGTAAATCATAACGTGGAATATGGAAAAACAAAAGGTGACTTTATCGTAGACCATGCCTACACCTTCGAGGTAGGAGGAGCGGATAAAACATTCAAGCAAATAGCGGATCTCCCCGATTCCTTCATCTTGGCTGACAATATGGAGTTCGCCACCGGCAAGAAACTACCGCTGTGGATCGTGGGATTAACCTATTAAAAAAACACGTACGACTTTTTTTTTAGAAAAAAGCGGTATCCAGCTTGCCGCCGGATACCGCTTTTCATTTATCTTTACCGATCAAGGAATCAGCAACGAGGCTTGATCTGCTTGAAGAAGTCATTACCCTTGTTATCTACCAAGATAAATGCGGGGAAGTTCTCTACCTCGATCTTCCAGATCGCTTCCATACCCAATTCCGGATATTCCACGCACTCGATGCTCTTGATATTGTTCTGAGCCAGGATAGCCGCAGGGCCACCGATAGATCCTAGGTAGAAACCGCCGTGATTCTTACAAGCGTCCGTAACTTGCTGGCTACGGTTACCCTTCGCCAACATGATCATGCTACCGCCATGGCTCTGGAACAAGTCAACGTATGAGTCCATACGACCCGCGGTCGTCGGGCCCATAGAGCCACAAGCCATACCTGCCGGAGTCTTAGCCGGGCCCGCGTAATAAATAGGATGATCCTTGATGTATTGGGGAAGATCCTCGCCACGATCCAGACGCTCCTTCAACTTAGCGTGAGCGATATCACGGCCCACGATGATCGTTCCGTTCAATGACAAACGAGTAGATACTGGATATTTATCCAATTCCTTCAAGATATCCGCCATCGGTTGGTTCAAGTTGATCTTGACAGCGTCGCCCTCACCCGCTTGACGAAGTTCCTCCGGAATCAATTCGCCGGGATGGCTATCCAACTTCTCGATCCAGATACCTTCCTTATTGATCTTACATTTAATATTACGGTCCGCGGAGCAACTTACACCCAAACCTACCGGGCAAGAAGCGCCATGGCGAGGCAAACGGATGATGCGAACATCATGTGCCAGATATTTACCACCGAATTGAGCGCCCAAGCCAATATTCTGGGCGGCGGCCAATACCTCTTTCTCCAACTCCACGTCGCGGAAAGCACGGCCACCCTCGCTACCGGTCGTAGGCAAGCTATCATAGAAACGGGTAGAAGCCAACTTCACCGTCAATAAATTCTTCTCAGCGGAAGTACCGCCAATCACGATCGCTATATGATACGGAGGACAAGCGGCCGTACCCAATGTCTTGATCTTCTCTACGAGGAAGGGAACCAATGTACCCGGATTCAAGATCGCTTTTGTCTCTTGGTATAAATAAGTCTTATTGGCGGAACCACCTCCTTTTGTCACGCAAAGGAACTCATACTCCATGCCTTCCGTAGCCTCGATATCGATCTGGGCCGGCAAGTTACATTTCGTATTTACCTCATCGTACATATTCAGCGGAGCGTTCTGGGAGTAACGAAGGTTCTCTTCCGTGTAGGTCTTGTAAACACCTAAGGAAAGCGCTTCTTCATCACAATAACCGGTCCAGACCTGCTGGCCCTTCTCGCCGTGGATAATAGCCGTACCGGTATCTTGGCAGAAAGGAAGTACGCCTTTAGCCGCTACCTCGGCGTTGCGAAGGAATGTCAAGGCCACGTACTTATCGTTGTCCGTAGCTTCCGGATCGCTTAGGATCTTTGCGACCTGCTCGTTGTGAGAACGGCGAAGCATGAATGATACGTCGCGGAAAGCGGCGTTAGCCATAGCGGTCAAACCTTCTTTAGCGACTTTCAAGATCGGTTTTCCTTCAAACTCAGAAACGGAAACATAATCTTTTGTAAGCAAATAATACTCTGTTGTGTCCGGTCCCTTTTGGAACATCGGCTCGTAGTGAAACGGAGGTGTTGCCATATCTTTAGAATTTAATTATATATTGGTTTTATTTAAGTTTGTCCGTACTTTTCGATTGGCAAACTTAGCGAAAAAACTTGATATATAGATCATGGGGTAAAGAAATATAGTTATATTTGCCCGATATGAAAAAGTTGACCTCTTTATACATTATATTCCTGCTAACGATGCTCGGTTTTCAAGGAAATCTGAAAGCGCAGGTTAGCCACGGAGGCCGCCCGCTTCCGCTATCGCTCATGCGAAGTACAAACGGACAGATGTTTAAAGAAATGCCTCCGTTCGACGTCCAAGAGGAGTTACGCATCGACTCGCTGAATGAGAGCGACCTAAGAAGCGGTTTCCGTTTTGCCTATAAATTCATAACGGATTACAATCGGTACAACTCGGGCGTAACTTTCACCGGGCCGGATGGGACACGTGTATGGAGACTCGGGATCTACTCGCCCGGGGCCCTTTCCATCAACGTGCTCTTCACGGAATATGAACTGCCCGAAGGCGCCCAGCTCTTCCTATATAATGAGGACCAGACACAGATATTAGGCTCGTTCAATCACCTAAACAACTCGGAGTTAAACCTATTGCCGGTCTCTCCTATCCAAGGGGATCGCCTGATCATAGAATATCAAGAACCGGCTAACGCCTCTTTTCAAGGAAGACTGACCGTCGGGGAAGTCAACCATGGCTACCGGAGCTTGCGGGGGTTAGAACCGGGAGACAACACCTCACTGATCGGTAAAATTCCACCGTTAGCTTGCTATCAAGATGGGACAAACGATTACGCCCAATGGGGGCAAAGCGTCGTTCTCCTGATCATAGACGGAAGCGTAGGGTGCACGGGCACCCTGATAAATAATACGGACAATGACGGAAAGCCTTATCTACTCACCGCCTCCCATTGCCTGAACAAGCAATTCACGATGAAAAACCCCGATTATGAGAAAATAGCCGGAAGTATCGTCTGCTTTTTCAACTTCAACAGCCCTTTCTGCGACCCGATCCTAAGGGGAACGGAAGAGATGTCTACCGCATCCACTTACTTCAAGGCGGTTAATGAAATGGCAGACATGGCCTTGTTGGAACTTACCGCCACACCTCCGGTTTATTACAGGCCTTATTACGCGGGCTGGAACGCACAAGAGGTAGGACCTGCCCCCTATACGTGCATCCAACATCCCCAATACTCGGTAAAGCGAATCAGTATATCCGATGAGGATCTGGCTCCCTTTACCTTGACAGATCCAAACATGATTTTTTACAAGAACGCTCATTGGCATGTCAAGACTTGGGAAGTAGGTTATACGGCCAGCGGTTCCTCCGGATCTCCTTTATTCAATGCCGACGGAGAGATTATCGGAGCGTTATCCGGCGGGCAGTCCAGCGAGAATAGCCCGAAGGATGATTACTTCTTCTCTTTGATGAAACCATGGGACGCAATCGATACCCCCGAGAGACAGCTCAAATATTGGCTGAACCCGTCCAATGACGAGACCAAGGTTTGTGAGGGACTTGATCCGTATAAATCAGCCCCTTGTTTCCGGTTGAGCAACATCTATGACTCCGGTAATCAAGAAAACGCCGAATGTACGCTCTATCCCGGGTCTGAAAAAGCGTATTTATTCGGGAACAACCCCGCCAATATCACTGAATATGCGGAAGCTTACCAAGTAGCCGAAGCGGGTACCTTATACGGAGCTTATTTCGTAACACCGCCTGCCGGAGCGAATTACAAACAGATGGAAGTGGAAGTTACCGTTTACAGCGGCGACTCTAAGCCCTCTACATTATTATATACGGAGACATTCCAACCCACCTATAGCAATAAATCGATATTGGACGATACGTTTATTGAGACCGCTAAATCCCTAAATCGGTCACAGGAAAGTTATATCCATTTCTCCAAGCCCGTGAACGTCAGCGGAAAGTTCTACATCGGCTATAAGCTCAAGAGCGTCCCGGAGAACACGTATTTCTCCGCTTACAATTTGCCCAAAGGCAAAACGACCCGGAATACGGCTTGGGTTCATGATAAAAACGGCTGGAGACAAGCTACCGAATATACGCAAGCAGGTTTTAGCACCTCCTTGTTTATCGATCCCGTCATTCAATACGGTAACCCCATCAGCAACGAAAAGCTCGAGGCGAACGAGCAGGTACTCATTCATCTCGGTCCGGAGAAAGGCATGGTACACCTTGTTTTGCCGGATGGAATGGAGAAAGCGACTTATACATTGCACTCGGCACAAGGAAAAGTGTCGGAAAACGGAGAGATCACGGACAGGCAAGCTACACTCCATTTCCTAAAATTAACATCTGGAGTCTACTTTCTAACCG